>Ga0209536_100000040_pt1 | contig 164065 bp, 127 predicted proteins | sample DeeMarSeWOR28_12_FD_187461 | JGI IMG/M metagenome (GOLD analysis project Ga0209536, IMG submission 187461) | Marine sediment microbial communities from White Oak River estuary, North Carolina - WOR-2-8_12 (SPAdes) (version 2) | ecosystem: Environmental > Aquatic > Marine > Intertidal zone >... | reverse complement strand
AGGATGAGTAGCCTCGACAGGAATCGAACCTGTATCTAGAGTTTAGGAAACTCCTATTCTATCCATTGAACTACGAGGCCAATAAAAGCTGAAAGTTCGAAGCTCAAAGCTTCCGTCTTCCAGCTTCCACCTTCCAGCTTCCACCTTCCATCTTCCAGCTTTCAGCTTTCAGCTTTCAGCTTTCAGCTTTCAGCTTTCAGCTTTCAGCTTTCAGCTTTCAGCTTTCAGCTTTCAGCTTTCAGCTTTCAGCTTCTCCCAACAGGAATGCAAAAGTAATTCAATAATTCCCGTTTATCAAATAATTTCCAGCTGCTATATTTTAATTCCTTATGAATACACGGTTTGAAATTTTGATAATTCGAGATTGAGTATTAATTGAAATTTGTTTATTGAAATTTGATTTTCATCATTTTTATTCAAAAATAATGGTTTTCTTCCCATGCACCAGAATCCTGTGCTCAGTATGATACATCAATGCCTGAACCAGGATACGCCGTTCCAGATCCCTTCCTTTCCTGACCAGATCCTTTATTGTATCCCTGTGTGATATCCTGATGATATCCTGCTCAATGATGGGGCCTTCATCAAGATCTTCCGTCACATAATGACTGGTAGCCCCGATAATTTTAACTCCCCGGTCATAGGCCTGTTTATAAGGCTTACTTCCAATAAAGGCAGGCAAAAAAGAATGATGGATATTGATGATCTTGTTTGGGTACTTTTTGACAAATTGAGGAGATAATATTTGCATATATCGCGCCAGTACAATGGTATCAATTTGATGTTCTCCTAATAACTCAAGTTCCTTTGTCTCCTGTTTAAGTTTATTTTCTTTCGTAATTGGGAATAAATGGAATGAGATTTCGTATCGATTGGCAATTGATTCCAGATCCGGATGATTTGAAATGATTAAAGGGATGTCTATGTTGAATTCACCGAGACTTTGCCTCCATAATATTTCCCGCAGACAATGATCATATTTAGAAACAAAGATAGCTGTTCTTAATTTCCTGCCTTCAAAATTGATTTTCCAGCTTGCATTGAATTCCCTGGCAAGTGGCCTGAATGCATCCTCCAGTTCACTGGGTGGGATAGAAAAATTTTTCATATCCCATGAAATCCGGATAAAAAAAATTTTTTCTACCTGATCGACATGTTCATCCAGGTCAAGAATATTGCCTCCCCTTTCAAAAATGAAATGAGAGATCCGCGAAACAAGGCCGATGCGATCCTTGCAGGAAAGTAATAATATTGCACTTAACGGAATTTCCGACAATTTTAGTATCTATTTCAGAATGATCATATCGACGTGACAATACTCTCTCTTAAGGAAAGTGCTTCGAAAATAATCTAATAAATTTCGTTTTTCAAATAATTCGGGTAAATGGTATAATGCCTCTTTGCCACCATTTTGCCTAGTTTATCCCGTAATTCATCCAGATTTTCCTGATATTTTGCGGATATACAAACACTGGTCAAATTCTTTTTGGTTGCATAATGCTTCTGTATCAGCGTCAGGTTCTCTTCTCCATTGAGGTAGATATTTTCATCTGATTCTTCCAGGATTCGCCTGTATTGGTCTATTTTGTTGAATACCAGAAGCGTTGGTTTGTTGGATGCATTAATTTCCTTTAATGTACTGTTAACGATGTCTATCTGTTCTTCAAATCCGGGGTGAGAAACATCCACCAGATGAATCAGAATATCAGCTTCACGTACTTCATCTAAGGTTGATTTAAAGCTTTCAATAAGTGTATGTGGTAATTTACGGATGAACCCTACTGTATCAGACAACAAAAAAGGAATATGATTAATAACTACTTTTCTCACGGTAGAATCAACTGTTGCGAATAGTTTATCTTCCGCAAATACATTGGATTTGGAAAGTAAGGTCATAAGGGTCGATTTTCCAACATTTGTATATCCCACTAGTGCCACCCTGGTAATGGCAGATCTGCTTTTGCGCTGGGTGGCATTTTGCTGATCAATTTTGTTAAGTTTCTTTTTCAGTAAGGCAATCTTGTCACGTATAATCCTACGGTCTGTTTCAATTTCTTTTTCTCCTGCACCACCCCTGGTTCCTGTTCCCCCACGCTGCCTTTCCAGGTGTGTCCACATGCGAGTAAGTCGGGGTAAGAGATATTGATACCTTGCTAATTCAACCTGCGTTCTTGCTTGTGAGGTTTTTGCTCTCTTTAGAAATATTTCCAGAATGAGCAGGGATCGGTCATATATTGTAACTTCCAGATTTTTTTCAAGATTTCTCAGCTGTGAAGGCGTAAGATCATCATCAAATATCACCATATCGATTTCCATGGCTTTCACATACGTACTTATTTCCTCCAGTTTACCTTTTCCTACAAATGTTCGTACATCCGGATTTTCTAGTTTCTGTGTGAACATTTTTAACGTTTCCACGCCTAAGGTACTTGTAAGGAATGCAAGTTCATTCAGGTATTCCCGTGTTTGTTGTTCTGATTGTTGCTGATTAATTAATGCAACCAGAACGGCAGTTTCTTTATTTTTACCTGCGTCGATAAATTCTCGCATAAATATTTAACACTTCAGAATTAGAGCCTTTTTCTGATAAACAAGTTACAATTTAAGATTACACTTGTATTAATTACAAAAATAGTTATATTTGCGCCGTTAGTCGAAAACTTTGGAGAGTTTCTTTTTTATTTTACTTTATGCCAAGTATACTATGTAGTTTTTTGTTCATCAATAGGTTTGATTGTTACGATTAATTGTTAAACAACAACTTATGAGGATAGCTATTGTATTAAACACATCCTGGAATATTTATAATTTTAGAATGGGATTGATTCGCTCTTTACTAACTCAAGGGCATGAGATATTTGCCATCGCACCGGAAGATGAATACTCAGAAAAATTAATCGAGGCTGGATGCAGATATAAAAGAGTAACCATGGACAGCCGGGGTGCAAATCCCATCAAAGATCTGGGCCTGACTTTTGAATTATTCAATATTTACAGAAAGGTTCGACCAGATGTTATTCTCCATTTTACAGTAAAACCTAATATCTATGGTACCTTTGCAGCCAGAGTATTAAAAATTCCTACCATCAATAATGTTTGTGGGCTTGGGACGGTTTTTTTGAATAAGGGATTGATATCCATAATTGCCAAGATCATGTACAGAATGGCATTCAGATATCCTAATAAGGTATTATTTCAAAACCACGAAGACCGTGATCTGTTTGTGAATGATAAACTTATTAAAGAAGAAAAGGTGGATCTTGTGCCGGGATCAGGTCTGGATATATATAAATTCCAACCGGAAAGAACAGATATAAAGAAAAAATTTACCTTCCTGCTAATTTCCAGACTCATATATGACAAGGGAATTGTTGAATATATTGATGCCATTCGGATACTTAAACGCAAAGGTTTAAATGCACGATTCCAGATATTGGGAGCAATTGACGAAGAACATAAGCGGGGTATTCCGGAGAAAGTAATAAAATCCTGGATTGAAGAGGATTTGATTGAATATCATGGAAGGGTAAGAGATGTTAGAAATTTCATCAAAAATGCGAATTGTGTTGTTTTACCATCCTACAGGGAAGGTACTCCCAGAACATTATTGGAGGCAGCCGGGATGGCTAAACCAATTGTCACAACCAACGTGGCAGGATGTTCAAATGTTGTCTCAAATAATGAAAATGGATTCTTATGTAAGCTCAAGGATGCGGAAGATCTGGCTGATAAGATGGAAAAAATGTTTTATCTGAAAGAATCCGAAAGAATAACCATGGGTATTCGCGGCAGGGACAAGGTAGAAAAACTATTTGATGAAAATATAGTAATAAAGAAATACAACCATTTAATAAACCTTTTCGATCATAAGATCTCAGCTTAAAATCATGTATGGAAATAAGGCATCTTGATATTCCTGGACTTATAGAATTTATCCCAGTTGCTTATATGGATGCACGAGGGAAATTTTTGGAAACGTTTAGACAAGATGTTTTAATGAAAATGGGAATTAATATAACTTTTGTCCAGGATAACCAGTCATTTTCAAAAAAAGACGTATTAAGGGGGATCCATTTCCAGAAGACACCCTATGAACAGGGAAAGTTGGTACACGTGGTATCAGGAAGTGCTTTGGATGTAGCAGTAGATCTTCGACCGGAATCTGAATTTTTTGGTCGTTATCAATCAATTATATTAGATAGTGATCTGAATAACATCTTCTATATCCCCGAAGGTTTTGGTCATGGATTTTTAGCCTTGGAGGATTGTATATTACAATATAAATGCACAAAATATTATAATCCGCAAGCTGATTCGGGCATTGTATGGAATGATCCGGAATTAAAAATCAAGTGGGGAATTAAAAATCCCATCCTCTCTGAAAAAGATGCAAAATTGCCCCCCTTTAAATCTTTTAAATTGAAAATGGAATAACTCGTTTTTTCGCTAAATACTTTCAATATCATAAGAATCATATTAGTCAGGAAAAATTTATGGAATTTTCAGGTTAAAAAACACTTTTTGAATCCTATCTTTGGGAATATCTTAAGGAAATAATGTTAATTAAAAGATATATCTTCTTCTTTTTTGCTCCGTTGGTTTTTGCTTGTTCCAGTTACAAACAACATCTAATGTTAAAGACAGAACAGGGAAATTACCCTCAGGATCTTGAATATGCCAGTATGCTAGCCGAAAGGAATTACCGGATCCAGATCAATGACAGACTGGATATCAAAGTATATACAAATGAAGGCGAAAGGATCATTGATCCTGATTATGAATTGCAAAAGGATCTCAACAGGAACAACCTTCAACGCGAAGAAGGATATTATTATATTCAGAAAGATGGCCAGGTTAAAATACCTATGATTGGCGAAATTTCGTTGGAAGGATTAACATTACGTGAAGCCGAAGAATTGCTTGAAAGAGAATTTGGGAATTATTATAAAGATCCATATGTCATCTTAAAATATGTTAATAAACGTGTGATACTCCTGGGTGCAGCAGGAGGCCATGTAATTCCACTCGAAAATGAGGGTATGAATTTACTGGAAGTAATTGCTTTGGCCGGGGGCATCGATGAAGATTCGAAGGTTCATAATATCCGTCTGATCAGGGGCGATCTAAAGGATCCGGAGGTTCAGATTATTGATCTTTCAACAGTTCAGGGATTGCAATCGGCAGATTTGAAAGTATATTCAGGCGATATTATATACATCGAACCTGTTGTACGCGTGTTCTCTGAATCGACCAGGGAGCTGATACCGGTTATCAGTATTATTACAAGCTTCGTAGCTCTCATACTTGCAATTAGTAAATTGTAAATATTTAACGGATCAGTGGAAAAGGCAAATAAAATACAAAATTTTGAAAACCAAGACAGGGTCATCACATTTGATCCAGACAAATTCTCTTCTGTACTGAAAATACTTATACCATGGATTTTGGTTTTGTTTTTTGCTGCAATCACTATTGCATTCCTGGCAATAAGATATACTAAACCGCTTTATGAATCCAAATCAATTTTAAAACTGGATATTAAAAGTGAAGCTTCGGTTTTTGGTCTAAATGAAATAGGGGAGGAACAATCTTATAATAACCTGCTCAGTGAAATTGAATTGTTAAAATCGAAATTATTTTATAATAAAATCATTGATGCGGTTAACCTTAAGGTAAATGTATTTACCATTGGTAACATACTCGATGATGAAAGGTATAAGAACGCTCCTTTTGATGTTGATTATAAAATCGAAGATCCCAATGTTTATGACTTACGATTCAGGGTAGAGATATTAAATGCGAATGAGTTTAATTTATCATACACACTTTATAACAAAAATTATAATAATAATCATAAGTTCGAAGAGATAATTCATTCTAATGCATTTGAATTTACGATCCTCAAGACTGAACATTTTGATCCGAATGCCAAAGATTCAGAATTCTTTTTTAGAATTAACAGCAGAAATAGTCTACTTGATTATATAGAAAAAAATTTCAGTGTTCAACCACTGAAACTTAATACCAATACCATCGAAATTTCTTTTAAGGATTATAATAAACAAAAGGCCAGGGATATGGCCAATGCGATTGATACAATTTACCTCACATATAGTAAAGAAGAAAAAACAAAGGCAAATGCACAAAAAATTAAGTTTTTAAATGAACAACTTGAAACGACAGAGAAAAGGCTTTCTGATTTTGAGGATTATTTTGAGGATTTCATTATTGACAACAAATCCACTGATTTACAAAATAACATTAAAAGTACCATAAGTTTAATGAACAGTATTGATTCACAACGCTATCTTCTTCAGATTAAATTATCCAGGCTGGAAGAATTAAAAAACAAACTGGATTCCGGGAATCAAATAAATTTAGGGATTAATGACTTAAATATATTGCCGAATGAAGTTATAGAGCAGATCAGCGAATTAAATGAGTTACTGGAACAAAGTGAATCCATTCTCCTGTCATATAATAGAAACACACAGGCGTATCGGATTCGAACAAGTGAAATTAAGCATGTATATCAAAGAATATTTGATTTCATCAATGAATATATTGCTGATATCAAAATCCAATTAAAAAATCAGACATTTCAGAAAGCCAGATTAGAAAGAAATTTTGTAGAACTACCTTCAAAAAATACCGAATATTCAAAAAGTCAAAGATATTATTCACTGTATGAAGAATTTTACTTATCACTCATGCAGAAAAAAGCAGAGTTTCAGCTGGCCTTGGCTGGAATTGTTACAGATTTTAAAATTCTTTCCCCTGCAACTATACCAAACGATCCTCTAAAGCCACAAAGATCTTTGATTTACGGGATTAGCATAGTAGCATGGATCGTGGTTACTTTTTTTATGGTTGGGATTGGATACCTAAGCTTCAATAAAATTACAAGTATACATGAAGTTGAAAGATTGACAGATATTCCAGTACTGGGATCGATTCCCAAGTATACACAGGGTAAAATGCCAGTAGCGAAGTTGGTTGTAGGAAAACAATCTAAATCTGCGATCGGGGAGGCTTTTAGAACACTTCGGACCAATATGCAATTTATTATTCCAAAAGGAAGTGGAATCACTATATCGATTTCATCAACGGTAAGTGGAGAGGGGAAAAGTTTTATTGGGGTTAATTTGGCGGCGATATTTGCACTATCAGGGAAAAAAGTGCTTTTGATGGATGTAGATATGAGAAAACCTAAATTGAATAAGGTTTTTAATCCTGCATCTGACGAATTAGGAGTCAGCACCATCCTTATAGGAAAAAATAAAGTGAACGATTGTATAATTCAAACAGGAATTGAGAACTTTGATGTTTTATTGGCAGGACATATTCCGCCCAATCCATCAGAATTGATCATGTCTTCTGAAATGGATTCATTACTGCACAAATTAAAAAAATCATACGACTATATTATCATTGACACGCCTCCTATAGGAATCGTAACTGATGGTATTCTTATCATGAAAAAAACTAATATTCAGACGTATATAGTACGATCAGAATATTCAAAAAGCCAGTTTATTGATTATCTTGAAAAAACAAATTCTATTCATCACTTTAATTATTTGTACATTATTCTAAATAGCGTAAAATCAACCAGCGGGGTAAATTATGGATATGGGTATGGTAGTGGCTATTATAGAGAAAGAAAAGATAATTTTTTTCAAAAATTATTCCCCAGCTCATAATTCTAGCTGATTTTAATCAGTAAATTTTCTATTCAAAATAACAATATTTGTCACTAAGTTAGATCATATTTGTATCAGGGAATCAATTTTTCTTGTTCTTGAAGCACGTAGTAATTATTTTATCCCGGGATTGGATAATATTATTTCCAAATAAGCTAATCAATGGAAAATAACTTTAAGGATAATGGGAATCATAAAGAACTGGTCAAGACTTTTGAATACCAGTTGAAAAATAACTCCTTGGGATACCTTCCATTGGAATCCTTTGAAGATATCATTGATTTTTATCTGGAAAAAAATCAATACAAGTCTGCATTAAAGGCATGTAATATTGCTATCGACAGGTTTCCTTTTTCAACTGAACTCAAACTGGATAAAGCTCAGATATTATCTAACCTCGGTCATTATGAAAAGGCACTTGAGTTATTGGACGCTGCCGAGATAATCCAACCCAATGATGTGGAAATTCTAATGTTAAGAGGATTAATATATTCACTCATGGGAGAATCACAGAATGCTGTAGATACCTATCAAAAAGCACTGGATTTTAGTGAGAATAAGGATGAAATTTATTTTAACATTGGGATGTCTTTTCAGACTTCTGGCGATTATAAGGATGCTATTGAAAATTATAAAAAGGCACTTGAGTTTAATGTAAATAATGAAAATGTCCTTTATGAATTAGCTTATTGCCTTGATGTAACAGGCGAGTTACAGGGAAGTATCGAGTTTTATAATAAATTTATAGACCGGGATCCATACTCCCAGTATGGGTGGTATAATCTAGGGATTGTTTTTAATAAATTGGGGAAATATCAGGATGCGATTGATGCATATGAATATGCAATAGCCATTGATGATTCATTTGCTTCCGCTTATTTTAATCTGGGGAATACCTATATTTCTGTTGATAATTATCCGAAAGCGCTGGATGCATATAAAAAAACAATTGAGATTGAAGGGAATAGTGCTGAAACATCGGTCTGTCTTGGGAATACCTATGAAAAGATGGAACATTATGACTTAGCGATAAAATATTATCAAAAAGCCATAAAACTTGATAGTTTTAACGATGAAGCGTGGTTTGGTGTAGGTGTTTGTCTTAACTCACAGGATAAATGGTATGAGTCTATACACTTCCTTAACAAAGCACTGAAGCTGGATCCGGAAAATCCTGAATATTGGATTGCTGTTGCAGAAACTGAATATAAATTAGGAAATATTGTTTCAAGTATTGATGCATGGGAGGAAGCTTGTGTCCTTGAACCTTCCAACAAAGATATATGGCTGAAATGGTCACAAATTTTTTATGAACAGGGTGATTTTGAAAAAGCGATCGAAATTATCTTTAGAGGAATAGAGGAAATGCCTGAGAATTCAGAATTATACTACCGCTCTACAGCTTACCTGATTGCTGCTGGTAGATACAAGGAAGCTTTTAATTACCTCGAAAATGCACTTATACTAAACTTTGAAAATCATACCGTACTACTCGAATTTTTTCCTAAATTACAAACACAGAAAGCATTATTTAAAATAATAGATCAATACAGAAAAGAAAATTTCTGATGAATTACTTTTTAAAAGATTTACCTGAGAGGACTTCAAAACCAAGAGAAACTGGTTTTACAATGGCGATTGATAAAGGATTAAGTATTCGTGAAACGGAAGACTTTCTCAGTATTACCGGGGATTATGTAGATATCGTTAAATTCGGATGGGGCACATCTTTTGTCACTCCGATTTTGAAAGAAAAGATAAAAACATATAAGGAGGCTGGTATACCTACCTATTTTGGAGGTACACTTTTTGAAGCCTTTATTGTCAGGGACCAGTTCAATGATTATTTAAAGATCCTTGATAAATACAAAATGGAATATGCTGAGGTTTCTGATGGATCTATAGAGTTGGATCATGATATCAAATGTAATTATATCAGAAAACTTTCAGAACATGTGACAGTGCTTTCAGAGGTAGGTTCCAAAGATGCAGAAAAAATTATTCCTCCATATAAATGGATTGCCCAAATGCAGGCTGAACTTGATGCAGGCTCATGGAAGGTGATTGGTGAAGCGAGAGAAAGTGGAACAGTTGGACTTTTTCGTTCAAGCGGAGAGGTCAGATCCGGACTTGTAGAGGAGATTTTAACTAAAATTCCATTTGAAAAAATTATCTGGGAAGCTCCTCAAAAAGCACAGCAAGTGTGGTTTATAAAACTATTGGGAGCAAATGTAAATTTAGGTAATATAGCTCCAAATGAAATTATTCCTTTGGAAACAATCAGACTGGGATTGAGGGGTGATACATTCAATCATTTTATCACTCAAAAAAAAGAAAGCATTCAATAAAATTAGGATTATTAGAATAGCCTATCACACAGCTCCTTTTAAATCCATTTTCATATGATACATAAATTATTACTGTTTCTTAAAGGAATAGCCATGGGCGCTGCTAATGTAATCCCCGGAGTATCGGGTGGAACTATTGCATTTATAACAGATATTTACGAAGAACTCATCAATTCGCTGAAATCATTTGATATAAAGGCATTTAAATTATTGATTTCGTTAAAGATTTCAGAATTTTCATCCTATGTAAACCTTCGTTTCCTGATTATCCTGTTTTCCGGTGTATTTATCAGTATCATAACATTTGGGAAGCTATTGAGTTATTTATTTGAATTTTATCCAGTATATGTATGGGCTTTCTTTTTTGGATTAATACTTGCTTCAGTTTATTTCGTGGGCAGGAATATTGATAAATGGAATATTGGAAGTTGGGGACTTCTGTTAACTGGTACTATGATCGCTGTAACAATAGCATATCTGAATCCTGCAAATGAAAACGGAAATATTATTTATTTGTTTATCTGCGGTATTGTTGCCATGGCTAGCATGCTTCTTCCAGGATTATCAGGATCATTTGTACTCATACTAATGGGGAACTACCGATTGATATTTCTTGAGGCTGTACCCTCATTTAACATGGGCATATTAATACCGGTCGTTCTGGGGAGTATTGTTGGTTTCGTTGTCCTGTCAAGACTAATTTCTTTCCTTCTACAGCGTTTTCGTGATGCAACAATAGGATTGTTAACCGGGTTTATCCTGGGATCACTATTGATCATATGGCCCTGGAAGGAGGCTATCTACCTGAAAGATGATGGAGGCGAACTCATCTTGAGAAAAGGAGAATATGTTGTTGAAAGTTATCAATGGTTTGCACCTGATTATTTTAATCCTGCAACATGGTTTGCTACTCTATTTATTATTTTGGGAATTTTATTGGTTATATTAATTGAATGGGTGGCTCAACTTCAAAAGACCGCATGAAATTATTTGGCTTGATCGGATTCCCTTTAACCCATTCGTTTTCGAAAAAGTATTTTTCAGAAAAATTTGAGAAAGAGGGCATTGATGAATGCCTATATGAGAATTTCGAGCTGAAAGATATCGATGATTTGCCCGTGTTGATTAAAACTTATCATTCATTAAAAGGACTGAATGTGACTATCCCTTATAAAGAAGATGTCATAAAATATCTGGATGATCTTGATTATACCGCAAGAAAAATTCAGGCAGTTAACGTGATAAAAATGATGGATGATGGAAAAAAAATTGGATACAATACTGATTATTATGGATTTCGAACATCATTGGAGAATTGGATGGGTCCTGAAATGAAAAAAATAAAAGCGTTAATTTTAGGGACAGGAGGGGCATCAAAAGCAGTAAAAACAGTTTTAGATGATTGCGGCATCCTTTACAGTACAGTGTCGCGAGATCAGTTTAAGGGAGATTTCACATATTATGATTTTATTCATGATTCAGATTTAATTCAGGATTATCGATTAATTATCAATACCACTCCCCTTGGAATGTATCCTAATGCCAATGAAGCACCAAACCTGCCATATGAAAATATGAATGAATGGTTTTATTTATACGATTTGATCTATAATCCAGAAAAGACCCTCTTCCTTGAAAACGGAGAAAAATCAGGTGTGAAGATAAAAAATGGACGTGAAATGCTTGTTTTACAAGCAGAGAAAGCGTGGGAAATCTGGAATGAATAAACCTTTAACATGGATTTCAGGATTATAAGTGATTATGAGCCAACCGGGGATCAACCTGAAGCAATTCAACAACTTGTAGATGGGATAAATCAGGGTGAACAATTTCAAACACTCCTTGGAGTGACAGGTTCTGGTAAAACATATACCATTGCAAATGTTATAGGCAGTGTTAATCGTCCAACATTGGTATTAAGTCATAATAAAACCCTTGCAGCGCAGCTTTATGGAGAATTCAAGCAGTTTTTTCCTGAAAATGCCGTTGAATATTTTATATCTTATTACGATTATTATCAACCAGAGGCCTATATACCTTCAAGCAACCTGTACATCGAGAAAGACCTTTCAATAAACGAAGAAATTGAGAAGTTAAGATTAAGCGCTACATCTGCACTTCTATCAGGAAGAAGAGATATTATTGTTGTAGCTTCTGTATCCTGTATTTATGGAATTGGTAATCCTGATGAATTCGGTAAGAATATCATTCGTTTGAGAATAGGAGACAGGATTCCACGAAATCAGCTTTTATACGCGCTTGTTGATATTCTGTACAGTCGTTCCGAAATAGAATTCAGACGCGGAAATTTCAGGGTAAAAGGGGATACAGTTGATATTTTTGTGGCATATGCTGACTTTGGATATAGGATATATTATTGGGATGATGAAATAGAATCTATTCACCGGATAGATCCTGTTTCAGGGAAAAAAATAGCTGAGGAGCATTCAATCTCAATTTATCCGGCCAATCTTTTTGTTACAGGTAAGGATCAGGTTCAGATAGCAATTGAAGAAATTCAAAGTGATCTAGTCAATCAAATTTCATTTTTTGAATCGGAAGGTAGATACATTGAAGCAAAACGTGTCAAAGAAAGGACGGAATTTGATCTTGAAATGATTCGTGAATTAGGGTATTGTTCAGGGATTGAAAATTATTCCAGATATTTTGATAGAAGAAAACCCGGAGCAAGACCTTTTTGCCTGTTGGATTATTTTCCAGAAGATTATCTCATGGTAATTGATGAGAGCCATGTAACAATTCCTCAAGTAAGAGCCATGTGGGGAGGAGATAGATCAAGAAAGGTAAATCTTGTTGATTTTGGTTTCAGAATACCTGCTGCATTGGATAATCGACCTTTAACCTTTAATGAGTTTGAATCCCTGATCAACCAGATCATTTTTGTAAGTGCCACACCAGCAGAATATGAACTGCGAAGATCCGAAGGGGTTGTGGTTGAACAGATCATCAGACCCACTGGCTTGTTAGATCCAGGGATCGAAGTGAAGCCCAGTAAAAACCAGATTGATGATCTTTTAGAAGAAATTGATCAAAGGGTTAGTAATCATGAACGCGTATTGGTAACCACGTTAACGAAAAGAATGGCTGAGGAATTAAGCAGATATATGGATCATGTTGGGATTAAATGTAGATACATTCATTCAGAGGTTGATTCATTAGATCGTGTTGAAATTTTACGCGAACTTCGTCTGGGTGAATTTGATGTATTGGTTGGTGTAAATTTATTACGGGAAGGTTTGGATCTACCTGAAGTGTCACTGGTAGCTATTCTGGATGCTGACAAGGAAGGATTTCTTAGAAACCAGAGATCACTGGTACAAACAATTGGAAGAGCTGCCCGTAACATCAATGGTAGAGTTGTGATGTATGCTGATACGATTACAGAGTCCATGCAAAGTGCAATTGATGAAACCAACCGGCGGAGAAGGATTCAAATGGACTATAATAAAAAGCATAATATTCAACCCCGGACAATTGCAAAGTCGAAAAAGGAAATATTTGAACAAACAAAAGTTGCTGATTCGAAAAAAGGGATGAAGCGATATTATGTTGATCAGGAAGAAGCTTCAGTTGCTGCAGATCCAATTGTACAATATATGGACAAACAACAACTGAAAAAACTGATGGATCAGACTCAGAAGAAAATGGAAAAAGCAGCAAAGGAACTTGATTTTATCGAAGCGGCCAGGTTTCGGGATGAATTAGAAGAGTTGAAATTAATATACAAAAAAAAGTAAAAGAGGTTCAAAAGTCGGATATGAAGGTTCACACTCCGCACCTTCGCTAGGCCTTGTATCTCCGTAGTAGCCGACTTTGGTGTAGACGCTCGGTGGGTGAAGGGAGGGCGGAAAACTTTGCGATCCTACCCTGATATTAACTCCGATTATTCATAAATTATTTTTTACAATAGATTGCTAACGGCACATTACTCATTTATTTTCAATTAAATACGTGACGGGGTTAACCCTCGATAAACACAATTTCAATAGCCTGAATTTGAGTTATTGAGAAAATATCAAAAATATAAAATCCATTATATATTATTGATTATCAGGAAATTGTACTTCATTCACCGATATGCATTGGGGTTACGGGCACCTGCCTGCGTGCCGTCGCCATGCGCCTGCGCCGTAGTCGGCTACGACGTAGGAGCAAGGCTATGGCCACCGGAGACTGGCAGGCAGGAAAAATTTGTGAATTTTTCGGATTAACTTTTGAGCCTCTTTTTATTCTTATTAAAGAGCGTTCTGATATCTTTTGGCAACCTCATCCCAATTGACAACATTCCAGAAAGCAGCTATATATTCAGGACGTCTGTTCTGATACTTGAGATAATATGCATGTTCCCAGACATCCAATCCTAGAATGGGAGTTCCTGAAACTTCGGCGATATCCATTGCAGGATTATCCTGATTAGGCGTGGAGGTAACAAGAAGTTCTTTTCGATCATTTACACATAACCAGGCCCAGCCTGAACCAAATCGGGTAGCAGCTGCATTGCCAAAAGTTTCTTTGAATTTTTCAAATGATCCGAATTTCTGATTAATAGCTGTTGCCAGGTCTCCCGATGGATTTCCACCTCCTTGAGGTGACATTACTATCCAGAATAACGAATGATTATAATGTCCGCCACCATTATTTCTAACAGCTGCAGAATTTTTCCCAATTACTTTCATGATTTCATCAATAGATTTTCCCACAAGATCCGTTCCTTCAATGGCTGCGTTGAGTTTTGACACATATCCTCCATGATGTTTTCCGTGATGGATCTCCATTGTTTGAGCGTCAATGTGTGGTTCTAGTGCATCAAATGCATAAGGTAATGATGGTAGTTCAAATGACATAATTTTGTTTTTTTGAGTTAAACATAGTTTAGTTTTTATTCCTTAATTTATAAAAGAATTTTTCCATAATTTGTTTACATTCCGGCAATAAAACTTCAGCGGTAATCTCTGTTTTTGGATGTAATATTTCTTTATTTAGATGGTTAAAACCTCTTTTCGGATCAGATGCCCCATAAACTAATCTTCCTACTTGTGCCCAGAACATGGCACCAGCACACATTACACATGGTTCCAGTGTAACATATAAAGTGCAATCTGTCAAATATTTAGCCCCTAAATAATTAAATGCTGATGTTAAGGCAATCATTTCAGCATGGGCGGTAGAATCGTTTAATTGTTCTATCTGGTTATACGCTTTAGCTATTATTCGGTTTTTACAGACGACTACGGAACCAATTGGAATTTCATTACGATCAAAAGAAATGGAGGCTTGTTTTAAGGCTTCTGTCATAAAATATTCATCTGAATAGATCGTAAGAGCCATTTGAATTATTTAATTTTAACGCTATGCATGATAGCAGACGCTGTCACATCCCATATTTCTTTTTTCATGGCAGGAGCTATAAAAGTAAAGATGAAAATCTGATTTTCCTTAATAGTATATTGAATATAATAATATTTTCGATCAGGGCTTTCCTGTCTGAATAAACTTTCTCCCGGTAAAACTGTACCGTAAAATTCAAATACAATAAATTCTCTGTTATTGATTGTTTCAATATCTTCTCGCATGAATTTCACATCATCAAATAAATTGACAATATTACTCTTATATATCTGTTTGATCAATTCAATATTAGATTGTTGCCATTTTGAAGCTGAATTATTTACACTAAAATCAACGTCCTTATCCGGATTTGTATAATATGCAATTGGCATCCGGTATGATACCGATTTACTTTGAAGTTCTTCAGGTGGCAGTAAATAAAAATCGGAGGGTAATTTAGCTGTAATGTTTTCACTGATTTTAGTCTTAACAAGTTTATTTTGTTGCGCGGACAATAATAAAAATATGAAGAGTAAATAAATTAACCTGATCATGCATTGTTCTTCTTAACCATCAATGTAAAATTATACAATTTAAGTCTGCTGATGATGTCGCAGGTAAAAAAAATAAGATATGTGACAGAATCATTTTATAATAAAACTGTAATCTATTTTGATCTATTTGTAAATTTGCCGCTCATTAATTTATAAGATTATGTTACGAACTCATACTTGTGGTGAATTACGGATAAAAAATGTAAGTGAAAAAGTGAGCCTTACAGGATGGGTTCAGAAAATACGTGATAAAGGTGGCATGATATGGATCGATTTACGTGACCGCTATGGCATAACACAACTAATCCTTGATGAGAGCAAATCAAATCCAGATGTTATAAATAAAGTTCGTACAATAGGCCGAGAATATGTAATCAAGGCAACGGGAGAAGTTATAGAAAGATTTTCTAAAAATGAGAAATTATCTACAGGTGATATTGAAATATTTATTGAAGAACTTGAAATTTTAAGTCCTGCCAAAATCCCACCTTTCACAATTGAGGATGAAACAGATGGAGGCGAAGATCTGAGGATGAAGTACCGTTACCTTGATTTACGAAGGAAACCTGTGCGTGAAAACCTTTTATTACGTCATCGATTAATGCAGGAGACAAGAAATTATTTTAATAAACTTCAATTTATTGAGGTTGAAACTCCTGTGTTAATTAAATCCACTCCTGAAGGTGCACGGGATTTTGTAGTTCCTTCCAGGATAAATCCGGGTGAATTTTATGCACTTCCCCAATCACCTCAAACTTTTAAACAATTATTAATGGTGTCCGGATTTGACAGATATTTTCAAATTGTAAAATGTTTCCGAGATGAAGACCTGCGTGCTGATAGACAACCTGAGTTTACCCAAATCGATTGTGAGATGTCTTTTGTTACACAGGAGGATATATTATTTACTTTTGAAGGATTAATCAAACATTTATTCAAATCTGTAAAACAAATTGAATTGGGAGACTTTCCAATCTTGACATTTGATGAAGCAATGAAACTATATGGTACTGATAAACCCGACATCCGCTTTGAAATGACCTTTATTGAACTGAATGATCTGGCCAAGGGGAAAGGATTTAATATTTTTGATGAGGCTGAGCTGGTTGTAGGTATATGTGTAAAAGGGGAAGCTGGAAGATCAAGGAAGCAGATGGACGAATTGACTGAATTTGTAAGAAAACCTCAAATTGGGGCAAAAGGTCTTGTTCATATTAAATTTAATGAAGATGGATCAATAAAATCCACTATTGATAAATTCTATTCTGAAAATGAGTTGAAAGTCTGGACAGATAGATTCTCAGCCGATCCCGGTGATCTTATATTAATTCTAGCGGGAAAATCTGACAAGATCAGAAAAGCCCTATCTGAATTGAGATTGAAATTGGGTGATGAACTTGGTTTAAGGGTGAAAAATACATTTACGCCATTATGGGTAGTAGATTTTCCTCTCCTGGAATGGGATAATGATTCACATCGGTATTATGCCATGCACCATCCATTTACAAGCCCTAAAAAAGAACAGATTGAATTATTAGAAGCTGATCCTGGTAAAGTAAAGGCTAATGCGTATGATATGGTGATTAATGGGATAGAATTGGGAGGTGGATCAATCAGGATCCATAACAGGGATGTTCAGCAGCGAATGTTCAATGTACTCGGGTTTACACAGGAAGAGGCAAAAACACAATTTGGTTTTCTTATGGATGCATTTGAATATGGTGCACCACCACATGGAGGAATTGCATTTGGGTTTGATAGAATTTGTGCTCTATTTGGTGGCTCAGAATCTATACGTGATTATATTGCCTTCCCTAAAAACAATGCAGGTCGTGATGTCATGATAGATACACCCTCCAGGATTTCAGAAGATCAGCTTAATGAATTACGTCTTAAAATAAAGAGCGAATAGATAGATACCATCTATTCGCTCATTAATGTATTATTGTAGATATTTATCCTTGTGATTGCTAGATTTATTTATGCCTTCAATTATCAGATAGGTCAATTTCAACAAATTCAAAAATAAAATATCTATTAAGCAGGTGGATTCTCAGATAAAGTTATTGTCCGTTCAACACTGCTGAATGGACTGTCTACTATGCTTCCAGCTTCATCGATTAATTCGAGCTTAAATGTATTTTCTCCCATAGGCAGTCCTTCTATAAAATAGGGCACCCATTCTGATAATATAAACTCATACCCATTTATAGTAGCACGAACTTTATATCCATCTTCTGAAAGGTCACAATTTACAATATAGAAATCAAGCAATATTTTTTTAGTGTCATTTCCGGAATATGTACCTTTAGGGCGACTGTAAAATAAATTTGGCCCGGTTAAATCAACCTCTTTTTCATCAATATCACCCACTGTAAATTGCCTTAACACATATGCCTCTGGATTTTTCAGACTTTCATGATACGATCTTGATAAAAAAGATAAGGCTACATAGTGTCCGGACCCGATATCTTGTTCAAAAGCAGGATCATAATGAGCTGTGTATGGCTGGTTATTTAAAATCAGGTGAATATGCTGTCCATCGGATGAGTTGGCACAATTTTTAATACCTGCATCAGACGTTTGAGCCTTTAATTCGTAATTTGTTACATCATATGAAAATTGAACAATCCCTTCATCAAGCGTTGAAAATCCTTCCGGGGAATTCATTTCCAAAATAGCATCTGGAAATTCCGGGGAATCCGTAACAGGCGATACCAATATTTCCATGGCTTTTTCTTCATCGGGTTCACCTGTTGTTTGTGTTTCTTCCTGTTGCTTTTTTGGGCTACAAGTAATAAAAAGAATCAACATTAAAGAGCTAGTTAAGATTTTTTGTTTCATCATCATGTATTTAGGTTTGGTTATTCAAAAGAATACAAGTTTTTAATTTAATCATTTTTAAATATCTTATGAAATAATTGTTCGTTGACTTTGATATGATGATTTAATTGTTTCAAGATTGTAATAAATAATTGTACATTATTAATTTTAGATTAATTTATTTGGCATCTTAAATTGACTGATATAACCATTTTTATCATTGATTAAAAGAATCAGACAAATCATCTTTCTTCGCGATGTGCTGATCGTATCAGTTACGGCATTTGGTGGCCCACAGGCTCATCTGGCTCTATTTTTAAAAATTTTCGTTGAAAAACGGGCATATCTTACTGAAAAAGAACTGATTGAATTAAACGCATTATGTCAGGTATTGCCAGGTCCCACATCAACACAAACAATAACAGCCCTTGGCTTTAAAATTGGAGGTCCACGTCTCGCTTATTTAACATTACTCATCTGGGCTTTTCCGGCCGTTTCGATCATGACATTCATTGGTATTTTAATGTCTCACTTTTATGAAAAAGATATCTCAGTTACCTTTTCAAGATATATCCAACCAATGGCTGTAGGATTTGTTGCTTATGCTGCCATAAAGATTGCCTGGACTGTAATCAAAACCAAAACGGCTTTTTTTCTTATGTTAATTTCAGCTGTATTATTATTCTTTTTCCCCTCCCCCTTCTTAATTCCTTTATTATTGATTTTTGCAGGAAGTCTTACTGCTTTAAAGTTTAAAAAGCAACCAATAAAAGAAAAGAAAGGAATTGCCATTAGGTGGGAGAATTTTATTTTATGGGCAGGTGTACTTATTTTTGCCGCCATTCTTGGTCATTATACCAGAGAATTACCGATCAGATTATTTGAGAATTTTTATAGAAATGGAAGTTTGATTTTTGGGGGTGGAAATGTATTAATCCCATTGTTATTTACAGAATTTGTTGAATTCAAACATTATTTGAGTTCCGAGGAATTTCTCATTGGTTTTGCTATAGTACAGTCAGTGCCTGGGCCCGTTTTTTCTTATTGCGCTTATGTGGGCGCACTTTCCATGCGGGAATACGGAATTGGTGGTGAGATTGCTGGAGGTTTTATTGCTTCTTTCGGTATTTTCCTACCAGGAACTTTTTTGATTTACTTTCTAATTCGATTTTGGGATAGTTTAAAACAGTACAGGGTGATCAGGGCTTCCATTGAAGGGATTACCGCTGCCAGCACAGGACTCGTACTGACTACTATCATATTACTGGCCCAGCCGCTAGATTTGAACTTTTTAAATATATTCATTGTACTGATTACATTCACTACTTTATTTTTTGTTCGCGCGCTTGCTCCTTTGTTGATAATCGCAGGACTTTTAGCTGGATTAATCTTCTGATATTTTCAGACTAACCTCATTTATTTTCACCTGCAAATCAAATATCTGGCCCACGGGTATGGGAAAATTAGGCATTTCATGTCCAAAAGGGGCATCAAAACACACTGGGTAGTTATATTCAGATGTCAGGTCGAGGATCATTTGTTCAATACTTAAACCAAACGGAATTTCATTATCATGAATTTGACTGAAATGACCCAAAATTAATCCGGATAAGTTTTGTAACTTTCCGGCTCTTTTCAGTTGAACAAACATCCGGTCGATTCTATATAAATACTCATCAACCTCTTCTATAAAAAGAATTTGATTCCTGGTTGTAAAATCACTGGGTGTTCCAATGCTATTTACTATCATTGATAAATTTCCTCCAATAAGTTCGCCACTGGTCCTGCCTTCTATATTGTTAGAATTTCCTTGAAAGGATATCGGTTCAAGGACACCATTGAGTAAAATTTTTTTCAGTCTCTGAATTGATTCTTCGGCATTTTGTTCTGAGAAATTGACAGGCATTGGACCATGAATTCCCTGGAAGCCCATGTTATATAAATGAAAAAGAAGTACTGTAATATCACTATATCCAATAATCCATTTAGGATTTTTTTTAAAGGTATCGAAACTGATTTTATCGATTATACGAGTAGTACCATAACCTCCTCTGGCACAAAAGATACATTTAACTTCCGGATTATCTAATAATTTCTGGAACGCTTCATAACGATCTTGATCATTACCTGCAAATTGATAATAAGAATCGTTAATATTATCTGAAAGAATTACATTTAAGCCCCAGCTCTCAAGTATATTTTTTGCCTTATTTATATAAATAATATCAATAGATTTTGCTGGCGGAATGATGGCCACGAGATCACCCTGAGACAAATGGTAGGGGGCAGATATCATAGGAAATAAAAAAGCCCCACATTTTTGTGAGGCTTATGATGTTTAATTATTATTGATTGCTTTCTTCTTTTGGAGGTTCAATGCCAAGTTTATTCAATACCAGATCAGTGATGTTCGATTCATCCTTGGCATATAGTAATATGGCAAAAGCACCGGCATCTGAGCTGAAAACATGTGTATAACCATTTTCATCAGCAACATCATTGATAGCAGTCTGTATTTTATCATATGCAGGCTGTAATAGTTGTACTTGTTTTTTCTGAAGAGAGGCATCAGCATCGCGTTGAAATTTTTCAATAGAATCTCTTAGTGTGTTTAGTTCTGCCTCTTTGTCACGAGCAACTTCTGGTATTATCTGACCTGCATTTACCTTTTGCTGATAATCAGAAAGCTTCGTTTGAAACTCCTCCATCTTAGACTGTAACTGCGATTCCAATTGTTTAGAATAGGCTGTTAAATCCGCTTCAATCTGTTTAGCTTCAGGTAAAAGGCTTAATATATAATCAGGATTAGTATATCCGATTTTCAGGGTTGTTTGTGCATTTGAGATTGTTAAGCCACTGATTAACAATACAGAAAATGCAATTAGTATCTTTTTCATCTTGAAAATATTTTTGAATTGGTTACTTTATTACATCATTATCGTCTCCCAATCCCAATTCTTCGAGTACGTAATCAGTATAATCATGAATGGGATCGGTATATATCAATACCAGTTCACCAGACTTATCGAAAACCATTTGAAGCCTGTTGTCTTTTGCTACTTTTTCAACAGCTTCAAATACTCTGTCCTGTACTGGTTTTATTAACTCCTTTTTCTTCAGGAAAAATAAACCCTCAAATCCAAATACCTTCTTATGGTATTCTTTTACCTCTTCCTCTTTTTGTTTTATTTCAGCCAGTCTTTCTTCCCTCATCTCCTTTGTCAACAGTACTTCTTCCGCCTGAAGCTTATTATACATGGCCTCAATATCTTTATACATATTGGCGATTTCCTGCTGCCAGCTCAAAGATAATGTATTAATTTCATCTTGAGCTTCTTTATATTCAGGAATTTTTGTCAGTATATATTCCGTATCTACGTATCCCCATTTTTGAGCAGAAAGCTGTCCCATGCTGCTCATTAGAATAAAAATAAACAATATGAATTTTTTCATAACCAAATGGTTTATCTGAATTGCTGTCCGATTGTAAAATGAAACTGTGAACCACTGGGATCTGTAAATCCAGGTAGGGTATCAAACCCATATGCCCAGTCGATCCCCAACAGGCCAAAAGCAGGCATAAAAATCCTTGCTCCAAAGCCCGCTGCTCTATACAATTTAAACGGATTAAATTCCGCATAATTGTTCCAGTTTCCTCCGGCTTCTCCGAATCCCAGCACATAAATGGTAGCTGAAGGATTCAAAGATATCGGATATCTCAATTCAAATACGAACTTATTATATACAATTCCTCCTTCAATTCTATTTCTTTGGTCTACAGGTGTCACTTTCTGATCCTCGTATCCCCGTAATGCGATTATATCAGATCCCAATAAAAAGTTCATATTCCCTGCCAAACCGCTTCCTCCCATGATAAACCTTTCAAAGGGACCTACAGGAACACCATAATTCCCGATATAACCAAAGTGCACCCGCGTACTTCCTACCAAATTTCCTGCCAATTTTTGATAAAAGGCTGCATCGAACATCCATTTATGATATTCTACCCATTTAGATTTTGTTGCATTATCTGCAGTTTCATAATCTATATCATTCCAAAGTGAGTAGGGGGGCGTTAAACTCACGCTCAATGATATGTTGGATCCATATCGTGGATACATAGGCGCATCCACGCTATTTCTGGCAATTGTTGTATTGAAAGTAATATTATTGGCAATCCCTGTATCGAATCCTAAGCGGAATCCGTAATTGTTAAGATCATAAATAAAATAACTCACTGAATTGCTCAGGGTGAAGTAATCATCCGGCCATCGAATTCTTCGTAACAAACTTATCGTAACACCAGTCAGTTTGAGCCATCCCTGGAATTCAGCTGATCCAAAAATATTAGTCCTTTGTGCCGACCGTTGTAGTGAAACGGTGAAGGCATTTGGTTTTTTGCCTCCCAGCCAAGGTTCGGTAAAGGAAAATGAATAACTCTGAAAGGCGCGTCCATTAGCCTGTACTCTTAGCTGCAATCTTTGCCCGTCTCCCACAGGCAATGGCCTCCATTTATCAAAGTTCGTAAGATTACTAAGTGAAAAATTATTAAAAACCAAACCCAGTGTTCCAACGAAACCATAATATCCACCCCACCCGCCTGAAAGTTCAATCTGATCGCTGGGTCTTTCTACAAGCGTATATTCGATGTCAACAGTACCATCCTGAAAATTTGGTATGGGATTTATCCCGATCTGTTCAGGGTCGAAATAGCCAAGCTGCGAGAGTTCACGCTGTGTTCTGATTAAGTCGGCGCGACTGAATTTTTGTCCTGGCAGGGTTCTTATTTCACGATAAATCACATGATCACTGGTACGATCATTTCCCGATACGATTACTTTGTTAATATCAAACTGTCTTCCTTCATTAATTCTCATCTCAACATCAATGGAATCTCCATCAATCTCTGTCTCAACTGGGACACAGGTAAAAGCCAGATACCCATTATCCATATACAAGGCACTTATGTCAGTACCATTGGGATTAAAAGTGAGTTTTTTATTGATTAATTCCATATCGTAAACATCACCCTTTTTAACACCTAAGACCCGATTCAGAATATCTTCACCATAAACAAAATTTCCATTCCATTCAATATCTCTGAAATAGTACTTGATCCCTTCTTCAATCGTAATGTCGACATTAATTTTATTCCAACTTACATTATATATTGAATCAGATAATATTCTGGCATCACGATAACCTTTTGAATTATAAAATGTAATTAAACTTTTTTTATCCTGATCATATTCATCCATGATGAATTTGGAATTTCTGAAAAAATTCAGTTTTACATGATCGTTAAGATATGTTTTTAAATCGATCCAGGATACTTCTTTTGTTTTAAAAAGGAAATTTTTAAGTTTTTTCCTATCGGCATTCCTGATCTTTTCTGTTAAATCTTTAAAAATATGAAAACGTAAATGTTCATTGGTTTTTTTCATTTTATTGCCAAGTTTGGCATCAAGAAATTGTTCATTACCATGAAATATCAATTCCTTGATCTTCACTTTCTGTTTTTTATCAACCTGGATAATTATCTGCATACCATTTGCTACCAACGTGTCTTCCCGCTGAATAATATCAACTTGTGTATTCAGATAACCTTTCTCTATATAGTATTTCTTGATTGATAATTCGGTATTCTTTACGGTAACGTCAGTTAATACTCTGCCACGTATAAGCTTCACCTGGTCGTTGAGTTCTGATTGTTGAGCTTTGGTGACTCCTTCGTATGATATACGGGTAAGTCGTGGTCTTTCCTTAAGATCGATGGTTAGCCAGACTTTATCCCCTTCAACCTTATTTACATAAATAGTAATATCTCCAATGATACCCAATTCCCATATTTTCTCTATTGCACCAGTAATATCATCTCCAGGGATTTTCACTTTATCACCTACTTTTAGACCGGAAATAGAAATGATAGCATTATTGTCATGGAATTCTGCCCCTGTAACTGCGATATCCTCGATCTCAAAGACTTTTGGATTACGATAATCAAGTTGGATTTCCCCATCATCCTGTTGTGTTTTAGTCAATCCAACCTGGGCATGGGTTAAACCATAGAAGAATATTAAAAAAATAAATATGATAATGCTCTTCATTCCTTAAATTTTACCTGTTCACTTATCTTACCAAACCGTCGTTCCCTTTGTTGATATGAGTGTAGTGCTTTATACAAGTGATTTTTTCTAAAATCAGGCCACAATACATCTGTGATATATAGTTCTGTATAAGCCATTTGCCACAATAAAAAATTACTTATTCGCATTTCTCCACTTGTTCGTATAAGAAGCTCTGGATCAGGAATATCTTTAGTACTAAGATAAGCTGAAAATAATTCCGGGGTTATTTCATCTATGGAAATCACCTTATTTTTAACATCTTTTAACACTTTTTTAACTGCTTCTGTTATATCCCATCGTCCGCTATAACTCAAAGCCAGTATTAAGGTTAATCCCGTATTGGACCGGGTTTTATAGATCGCCTCCTTCAGTTCATTCTGACAATTGCCTGGGAGACCCTTAATATCACCAATTGCTTCTAATTTTATTTTATTTTTTTGCAGCGTTCCCAATTCGTCATGGATGGTTTTAACCAGCAATTGCATGAGTCCTTCAATTTCTTCCTTTGGTCTTCCCCAATTTTCAGTAGAAAATGCATAAAGTGTTAAATATCCAATACCAAGTTCCGCACATCCTTCAGATATTTCTCTTACGGCCTTAATGGCGTTTTGATGTCCAAATATCCGCATAGCTCCTTTCTTTTTTGCCCACCGGCCATTTCCGTCCATAATTACGGCAATATGATTTGGCAATAATCCTTCTGCTATTTTGTCTTTGAGATTATTCATATTATGAATTATCAAAATGCAAAATTGGACTATTTTTTTAAGAATATAAAGCTAATAGCCGACAGAATCAGTTATAATCGAATGGACAAGGGATATAATAGATGACGTAATGAAGTGTGATCCCAATAAAAAAATAGGAATCAAAATCATATTTATTACCGTAATCATAATTTTTTATTGTATCATCATTTCCGGATATACCATCCAATTTATCGAAAAAAGTTGCTCTTGCACTTGCTTCAATCCCAATATCAAATTTTTTACTTAACTGATATTTAATACCAACTCCCATAGGGATGGCTGGCTGAACAGGGAAAAAATCAGTGTCGGCTTTTTCTCCAAGAAAATGAAATAGTGCCAAGCCGAAATTTAAATAGGGTGTCCAGTGTATTCTGGATTGTTTTCCCCTATAATCCAAAAAATTAAATTCCAGTAATCCAAAAGCTTCAATAAGAAAAAGATTAAAGGATTCGTTCCGGACCTGGTTAAAAGGATCACTCGAGTATTTATCATTACCTGATAGCATTCCTCCGGATACACCATATCGGATAGAGGCTGCTTGCGTCAGGTTGGACCTCAGATACACAGATGCTGCGGGTCTATGACTTTTTAAATTATAGGCTCTTGAAAGATCACCTGTAAAATTAAATGCACCAAGTTCGAATCCAATTTCCGTAAGCTGGCAGAAACCAAGTGATGGAACTATAAAAAGATAAGTGATTACAATATTCCTGAAAACAGTACTTTTCAATGTTTTGTGCTTTATCAAACCGATTTTATCATGTTTTCGATTATCTGAATTTTGCATTTCTGAAGTTTCCACCCATTATATAGGTGAGTTTGAGGCTGGTGATAATAAAAATGTCGTTGTCGGAAGAATTACCCCTGATATTCGAAGGATGTTCACTCCCAAATCCATTAAAAACAGTATATGTGTTCCCATCATATGTAGAAGTATATGCATAATACGTTGTGTTCGGCAAAATTATGTTCTCAAAATCTCTTGGAGAACCTGAAACAACTGCATTTATTTCCTGTGATCTATCCGACATGGCTTTTGCCAAAGGACTATCAAGTGCTCCCAAATCTACATAATTTTCACTGACATCATCAATGTAATCAAAGAACAGTATCCGGTAGCCAATTTCAAATCCCAGATCAAAATTTTCTGATAATCGGAACGAAATACCTAATCCCACGGGTAGTGAAATTTGGATCTTGCTGTAAGGCTTAACGTTATATACATCGCTATATTGTCCTTCTGTTCCGAGAGATTGTAAAGTAACCCACGATCCAGCTTCTTCAATGGGATTACCTAATTGGTCAGAATCAGGAGCTTTTGCTTTTGGATTATGATAAAATATACCCACCCCACCAAAGAAATATGGATTGATATTTGGTCGACTGAGATAAGTCCCTCGATTGGTTAAAAGCTCAAATCTCCCAATAACCGACAATTCTATGATCCTGTTCCTAAATTGTAGGTTGCGAATATAACGATATTTGGCAATCTCGTCATTCGGATCAGCTGATTCAAAATCATCTCCGCTCAAGGTACCATATGTCAACGCTATTCTCCAGCTGACACGGGGAGCATATTTATATTCAACAAAAAAACTAATGCCAGGTCTCGTAAATGATAGGTCCGTGCTTCCTATTTTAGATTTTGGAGATAAGTCTCCAAAATAATTAAAGATATCAATGCCTCCCCCAAAACCAACATATCTTTTATTGGCAAAAGTTTTTATACTTCCCCGGTAATTCGATATCCTTAAATTGTTACTTCTTCTTTGCGAAAATGCATCCTGGACCATGATGACCAAGAATATGCATAACAAGACCTGAATGATTCTCTTCATAATTGGATTTAAATATTCCAATTTTATTTTTATTGAACAAAGATATAAATCTAAAATTTATAAAAAAGTCAGGTAGAGGAATAAGTCAGGATTAACTGAGATTAAAAATTGATTATGTTAATCCAATTTAATCATTGAGATAATTATTTGAGTTAATTATCTATTTCGAATTATGGATATTTTATCGGGTTAGATATTTAAATATTTCATTAATAGGTCCAGGCGGTCTTTCTGATCAATTTTATCAGGAGATTCTTTAAATTGTGCAATAATATTATACCCGAATCTTTCAAGGGTGGCAATTATTCTTGATATTTCTAATGTATTGATTTTGAGTGTAAGAAGTATCCTTGCCGGATCTATCGGGTCGTTTTTAATATAACTGCTCAATATTTTTGCATTATTCTCTTCAACTAAACGGGCAACTTCCGACAGTGAATAGTCTATTTGATTAAGAGCCAAAACAATGATGCCTCCTGGGCTTTGAATTGCAGTGGTTTGCGAAAAGGCGTTCATAATATCATCAATTGTAACTACACCAAGATATATTTCATCCTCATCGATAATGGCAACCATATCAATATTAAAGTCCTTGAATAATTTGATAATATCATAAAAATGCTGGTTTTTATTAAGATAGCAATTGTCTCCAATAAGGTTAATCATGGATATGGGTTTTTCAAGATCATTATTTTCAAAAATTATCTCTTCTGAAATAAATCCTTTGAAACGGCTATTTTCAATAACAGGTAAGAAATTGGTGCGTAATTCTCCCATCCAGAGTATGGCCTTCTCTGCATCATCCTTCATTGTCAATGCCGGCACCATATCATTAATCAATTCCTCAGCTATCATCTTCTATAACATATTTTAACAGATAATATATTATCTTATAACAATTATACGAAAATATTTTCACAAATATTTTTCCGTCATTTTTTTTATTATTAATGACCTTATAATAGGTAAAGTAACATCTATACTGAAAAAATTTTGTTATGGTGGATCCAGTTTTTCAGAATTTCAAAACCATATTCAGTAAGTATAGCTTCCGGATGAAACTGTACGCCTCTGATATTTTTAAAATTATGTTTTATGGCCATCACCTCACCTTGATCGGTGAATGCAATGGGTACAAGATCGGTTGGTAATTCCTCTAATATAAGGGAATGATATCTTACAACACGTAATTTAGAAGGTATCCTGTAAAAAATATAATCCTGTTCGATATTGATGGATGATAGCTTACCATGCATTGGCTTATAGGCTTTTACCAGTTTAGCGCCGAATTGTATGCCAATGGCCTGATGTCCGAGGCATATTCCCAGAATAGGTAGTGAATTCTGATAGTGATTAATAATTGTGATTAGATGTCCGGATGTTTCAGGTATCCCTGGACCTGGTGAAAGAATTACACCCGAATATGTCTGTTGTATTATCTGTTCAAAAGGATCGTCATTTCTGAATATTTTAATATCTACATGCATTTGGCTAAGATAATCAACCAGATTATATGTAAAGGAATCATAATTATCAAGGAGGAGTATCAAATGTTGATTTATTTGAATAATTCCTGGATTGACTCAAAAAGATTATCGGCAAATGGAAATACCGAAGCTACATATTTTCCAACAGATGGAGCAAAATTCAGGATGTATGGATATAGAAAACTATCTTCAGTTAATTTATCCGGGATGTTGATATTGATCTGGGTAGTTAACCATAAAATCACACTGATGATAAAGGCCCATTTAAAAACACCCAGAATGGCACCTGCCACATAATCGAAGGCTCCTAGTAAAGTAAGGTCCATAAGTTTTTTGGTTAGGTGCCCTAATAAATTGATCAAGATAAGTATTCCTATAAAAATACCGACAAATGCAATGAATGGAACAAAATTTCCATATTCCGGAATATATCGGTTTAAAAATTCAATGCCGGTATGAAGTAGTTTGAAAGCACCCAGTATTGCCAGTATTAAAGCAATCAGACCAACCAATTCCATCAACAAACCCCTTTTAAATCCAAGATAAGCACCTAATAATAAAGGAACCAATAAAATAATATCTAATGTATGCACCTGGTTTAATTATTTAAAAGTCGTTTTGCTACATTTGCGATTTTTTTACCATCAGCTTTTCCAGCGAGTTTTTGTGTAGCAATACCCATCACTTTGCCCATATCCCCAGGTCCAGCAGCTCCGGATGCTTTGATGATTTGATTTATCTCTATCTCAATTTCACTTTCGGATAATTGTTTCGGTAGATATCTCTCAATCACATCCAATTCATCCTGTTCTTTTTTGGCCAGGTCTTCTCTGCCCTGTTCGAGATAAATCTGTAACGAATCTTTTCGCTGCTTGGCAGCTTTTGTCAGTAATTTTAATTCGGCTGATTTATCCAGACTGCCAGATTTTTCTTTTTCTGTTTCTGCTAATAATATTAGGGATTTGATGGCTCTTAAGGCCCGAAGGTCATCTTTGTTTTTTGTTAGCATGGCCTTCTTTAAATCCGAATCTATTTGTTCTTTGAGGCTCATGGATTACTAAAAATATTTATTTGATTAAATTGCATTCAAATTTACTAATAAAAATAATAATGACTAAGCTGAGTGTCAATATCAATAAATTTGCAACCTTAAGAAATTCGAGGGGAGGTAACAACCCTGATGTAATTAAAGCTGCCATAGACGCCGAACGATTCGGTGCACAAGGTATAACTGTGCATCCCCGGCCTGATGAAAGACATATTACCTACCAGGATGTACTTAACCTTAAAGATGTTGTTACAACGGAATTTAACATTGAAGGCTATCCGGATGAACGATACATGGGGATCATTGAAAAGATTAAGCCTACTCAGGCAACCCTGGTACCAGATTCTCCAAACGTATTAACATCAAATGCAGGTTGGAATACGATCAAATTCAAAAATCATTTAATCCCTATTATAAAACAAATACAATCATGGGGAGTACGTGTATCAATTTTTATTGATCCTGAAGAAAATATGGTAAATGGAGCCTCTGAAGTTGGTGCTGATAGAATTGAACTGTATACTGGACTATATGCAGCCAATTATCTTGATAATAAGGTTCAGGCAGTAAATCCCTATATAATTTCAGCAAACCTTGGGAAAAAACTCGGTTTGGGTATAAATGCAGGGCATGATCTTGACCTGAACAATCTTAAATTCATTAAAGAAAAAATTCCTCACTTGGATGAAGTTTCAATTGGACATGCCCTTATCTGTGATTCTATATATTTTGGTTTTGAAAATACGATTCAACTATATTTAAATCAATTAAGGTAACTATTATAAAAATGATTAAATCGATGACAGGTTTTGGACGTTCGGAGTACTTTTCGGATGATCTGAATATAATTGTGGAGATAAAATCCCTAAATTCGAAGCATCTTGACAGTATGGTCAAAATTCCCAAGGTTTTCTCAGAAAAAGAAATTGAGGTTAGAAATTTACTGGAGAAACACCTGGAGCGTGGGAAAATTATCTTATCCATTGATTATCAAAACAAAGGGATGACCAATCAACCACAGGTGATCAATGAGCAACTTTTTAAAATGTATTATAAAAAACTGCAGGGAATAGCCAGGGAACTTTCTGATGAAAAAGCTGAAATCTTCAGGCTTGCATTATATCTTCCTGATGTGATAGCTCCGGAAATAACGAACGATGAGGACCTTAAATATTGGTCGTTGGTGGAGGAGAAGATTGGTGAAGCAATAAAATTATGTGATGATTTTCGGACTCAGGAAGGTAGAACATTAGCAAAAGATTTTATTGAGTATATCAAAGATATTGATAGACTATTAGTACTTATTGATGAGCTCGATCCCGAACGGATAGAGCAGATCCGGTTGCGTATTGAAAATAATCTTAAAGAATTGATACCTGATAATGAATATGATAAAAATAGATTTGAACAGGAATTAATCTATTACCTCGAAAAAATGGATATGAGTGAAGAAAAGGTAAGACTAAAAAGTCATCTGGATTATTTTATTTCTGAGCTGAATTCGAATAAATCGAACGGGAAAAAGCTCAATTTTATTTCACAGGAGATTGGTAGGGAAATCAATACCATAGGCTCAAAGGCAAATTATGCACCTATTACACGACATGTGGTTCTTATGAAGGATAGTCTTGAAAAAGTTAAGGAGCAATTATTGAATATCCTTTGAGTATAATTAACCGTTTATGTTTCTAATCTAAATAAAATGGGCAGCACCATCTTAACCCTAACTGGTCTTCCCCTTTGTTTTCCGGGATTCCATCTGGGTGCGCTCTTTATGATTCTTATTGCTTCTTCATCGCATCCACCACCTATTCCCTTTATTAATTTGACATCAGTCAAGGAACCATCTTTCTCTACAACAAATTCTATATAAACTCTCCCTGAAATATTGTTTCTTCTTGCAATTAAAGGATATTGAAGATTTTTGGAAACATATTCATAAAATGCATTCAAGCCTCCCTCAGGTTTAGGCTGGGTTTCAACTATGGTGAATATCTCATCTGTCTTTTCTTCAATCTCTTTTTCAAATTCTACATCTTCAAAGATACGTTGCTCAATCACTTGTTCTTCCGTCATTTCGATATCCAGATCAATTTCAATATCCTCCAGGATTTCTTCTTCATTAGGAACTTCAATTATTTTTGGTTGTTCGATTTTTTTTAGGAGAGGAGGAGGCTGTTCGGTTGGTGGAATATCCACTACATTTTCGAAATCTGAATCCAATGTACCCAGATCCATTACACGACCGCTATCGTAAAATCGCCATTCAAATGCTGTAATTACAAATACTAAGCTGATACATAATCCAATACTGAAAAAAAGATTTGAATAAATATTTTCGGATTTTGATTTTGCCCGTTTAAGCTTTATCAAATCTTCCAGCGCTTTAGATGGAGTACTGGTAAATTTTTTATCTTGGGTAGCCTTGGAAATATTATTTTTTCCAGCATTTCCCTGATCCTTATTATGGGCTTTCATGTGAGTAAAATTAAGTACAAAGAACGAAAGGAAACCGGAATTAGATTTTGGGTTCCCACCTATAATAAATAACGAATTATGTTAAAATGAGGTTCTAAATGGATGGATGTATTTAAATACAGTATAATAAATAAAAAAGGGAGCAATTGCTCCCTTAATATCTACAAAATTTATGTTTCTAGCCTAATTTGAAGGTAATTGGCAGGATCATTCTTACTTTTACAGGACGTCCTCTTTGTTTTCCCGGGCTCCATTTTGGAGCTTTTTCAATCACCCTCTTTGCTTCCTCATCACACCCCGCACCAATACCTTTAATTGCTTTAACGTTGGTAATAGAACCATCCTTATCGACAACAAATTCGACGAATACCTTACCTTCAATGCCCATTCTCCTTGCCTGAGCAGGGTATTTAAGGTTTTTACCTACATATTCGTAGAAAGCAGCCATTCCCCCCTTTGGTTCAGGCTGATCTTCCACAATAGTAAAAATCTCTTCAGCTACTTCCTCTTCAACAGGCTCCTCAAATACTAGATCTTCAACAACTGTTTCCTCTGTAATCTCTACATCAAGATCAACCTCAATCTCTTCTTCGATTTCTTCTTCATCAGGAACCTCAATAATTTCAGGTTGTTGGATTTTTGGAGGAGGAGGAGGAGGTTGTTCGGTTGGTGGAATCTCCATGACATCTTCAAATTCATCACTAACCTGCCCAAGGTCCATTAATTCTCCTTCATCATAGAATTTCCATTCAAAAGCAGTAATCACAGCTAATAAACTTATAACAAGGCCAATACTTAAAAAAAGATTAGTTTTAGTGTTTAGATCAACCTTCGAATTCTTTTTGGCTTCCATATGATTCAGATTTAAAGTTTCTTATAAAAAAAACAGCATTATCAAAGTTACAAAATTAAATTTAAAATTTTAACCCGAAAAATTCACAAATTTTTCTCCCACAGGGCCGATAAAACACAATTTCCTGATAATCAATGAAGTAAATGGAATATATATTTACATTATTTCTTTCAACAGCTAGATTTTTAGCTATTGAAATTGTATTCATCAAGGGCTAATCCCTTGATTTATCTAATTGAATATGAATACTTTCCAAACTTTAAGTTTCCTGAGAATCAATAATTCATCAATCATCGGGATTAATTGGCAAAAAAATTAATTTTACCTGAAAAATTATATTTGCTGCAATAATTCCAATAAAATTGGCAATAATGTCCAAAAAATCAAAATTCCTTCCGGGAACGAAATATTGTAAAATTTCAATAAATAATCCATAGGCTGTCGATAAAGTAACGACAATGAAAATAAATATCACGGTATTTTTATTGAATTTAGAACGATGCAATAGATAACCGGATAAAAGGTATGCATATATCCCAAAAATGCCAGCATGAACCATTTTATCCATAAATGGTATATTAAAAAGTGGATCATCTGATACTTTATTTAATGGCATAATTGTCAGAACAAGTATCAGAAAGCTCCAAAAAATAAACAGATTGGTATTTCTGAAAAATAATTTAACCAATGAGCTCTTTATAATCTTCCGCGGATAACAATTCTTCCAATTGAGTACTATCCTTAATTTCTATTTTAATCATCCAGCCAGCATCGTAAGGTTCACTATTTACCAGTTCAGGTTCATCTTCAAGTTCCTCATTAAATTCTAAAATCTTTCCTGATACAGGCATAAAAAGATCTGATACTGTTTTAACAGCCTCCACAGTTCCAAAAACGCCCCCTTGTTCGACCTCTTCCCCTTCTGTATTTATTTCAACATAGACAATATCGCCTAATTCCTTTTGCGCAAAATCTGTAATACCTATTTTCCCTATATTTCCCTGGATTTTAATCCATTCGTGATCTTTTGTATATTTTAAATCTTCTGGAAAGTTCATGATATATTATTTTGTTATTCCTGTATTTTTTGCGTTAAATATACTTCATTAAAATTTTATTGTGCTAAACTAAATCTAATTTGTGTTCCAAAAGAAGTTGTTGATCTTTTAAATGAACTTGAAATTCTGGGTTCGTTGATATTTCTTTCAAAGTATAGGGTAATATTCAACCGTTGATTAACCGTATATTGAACTGTCGGTCTAAGTTGGAAATTAATATTACCTTGGGTAATGGTATTGATTTCATCGATTTTCCTCTGTAGCGTCTTAGTATCACGGATCGTAAAGTTCAATCTGAATTGTATATCATTGTCGAGTACGATTGTTCCTCCCCGTATTTTAAATGGTAGTTTCAATTTATTTTTTGTATACCCAATATCCAACGAAAAATCATTACTATTCAATTCTGTTATCTGCGCATTTGACATATTTAATGCAAGATTTCTTTCCATCTTATATTCCACCCGAGCGGTTAATCTGCTTTTTGTTCTTAAATTCAAACCAATAAGGGGTGCAAATCTTTCTGATATCAATATTTGACTTATCACAAATACAGGGACAAGATCTCCATTCTCATTTTCCCGTACTGCTGGCCGGGTATTTTCAATTGGATAGTTAAGATCAATGAAATCTTCATAAAATAACGAGTTGGTGTAATTATTTACCGAATAAGTAGCACTATAACTGTGGGTAAGATTGATAGATGAAAATATTTCCTGCAAGGCTGGTATTTTACCGAGGCCTGCAAAATCTACCCTCCAGTTTGGAAGTGGCCATTTTGGGAATGAAGTTAAGGCAATTTTATTTGGATCCTTATCAGTATATGCAGCCAGGAATGCCGGTATCAGAACATCCTGAGAATTTAGATTATATTCTCCGATAGGATTAAGAGCATTCAACCTGTCCCTGATTATTTCACGATTATCTTCAAAATTCTGGAAGGTTGATGAATTGTTTTCAGCGTCGTCTTTTCTGAATGATGTCGCTAATGCAATAATAGTAATATTGTATGATCCTGTTCTTGTTGGTGCAAATGTGGCCGGGATCTGTCCAATTGAACCGTCGGGCAATGTATCCGTTGTAAATCGGAATATCTCCTGGTAATTGGCGGTTTTGGTTTTATTGGCAGCAATTTGAATTCTTAAGTCAGGGAATGGTTCGATATTTCCGGTAATTTTGAAATCTTCGTTCTTATACTGTGTAAAAGGAAAGGTTAAAAATTCACTTCTGGCCAGCCAATCATTTTCTACGGCTCTGTTTTTAATATCAGTACTTTGACTACCAAGAATAAAGTCGATTCCTGGTGCAGACCATCCTGAATCTAAACCAAATAAAAAAGGCGTTGGTGTAAAACCGGGTAGAACCGTTCCTCTTCTCTGATTAAAACTGACGTTAACGGATCTCAGCATCATTAAAAAACGAAGAAATCCTTTCAAAGCCTTCATTTCTGATTTTCGGGCCTGGGTGGTATCCTGTCTTGCATTAGAAGAGGAAGGGCGTCGTGAAATTCTTCTCGGACTATTGATCTCTTTCAAGAAATTAATTTTATTATATAGTTTAACGAAATCCAATTTTCCATTTAATCCGATATCCCTATTGTTTTGTATGGTATTTCCCAGGGTGTCGGCCTGGTCAATAGCTCCTGCGGTCCAGGTGTAACCGACTCCATAACGTATATCGGCATTTGTCCAATCTGTCAACGGGATTTTATCAATGGGTACCCTGTAGGTTAAGCCAATATTCTGATCAAAGGTTTTCATGCGTCCAAATCTTTTTAGATTGGTAAATATGGAATCTTTTTTAGCTTTAGTATTAATATCTCCCTGAGGCTCATCGATTATGGCATTGGCCCGGGCATTATAATCTAAAGAAAGACTTTTAAACAGGTTCCAGCGGAAATTATAGAGTCGGTTAAAAACAAAAAACTTTTCAAAAGTTGGTAAAATTCCTTCAGTAGTAAGATTTTCATTTCTCAATTGCGTTTTAATAAATCGCCTGTCAAGATCCCATCGAAAACCGAGATTGGATAGCACGGGTGAAATATTAAAATCTTTAATCAATTGAAGATAAGGAGATTGAAAAGCTTTTGATTCGGAAAATGGTTCCCAGGTAAACGGATTGGAGTTATTGTAGTTATAAGCTATTCCACCTCGAATATTTTTATTAACATATTCCGCCCGGTAAACGTTGGATTGGGTTGATTTTGAATAAGCAAAAGTAAGGCCCAAATTCTCAATATCATAGATATGATTTTTAGCTTCGGGATTTGTTTTTACTTTTCTGACATTGGTGAAATTAATACTTTTTCGAACCAAATTATCTTCTACTAGATTTTTATATTCTTTTCGGTCTTTTTCATTTTCAAAACTTAACAATGATGCTTCAAGCGGAATGTCGGGATCTAATGGATCATATTTTGGGGTGATGGTTCTTTCTTCATAACTCACGAACATTGGAATTTTTAAGCCGGCCTTCTCCGGCAGAAATTTATCCAATGCAATATTAGCTGATACATCATATTCAAAAGTCTCTTCCCTGGTTCTTTCAGATATTCGTTGCTGAATACCACCAAATCCCACAGAGGTATATCGAAGTGCCCCACTCACTGTCATTAAATCAGCGAGTTTGGCATTCAGTCTTGCATTCGCAGCCCAACCTGCTGTTTTATCAAATTCCGTAACTCTTAATTCATTGACCCAAATACAAATATCTCTTGGACTTTTTTCCGGAGTTCTCGGATTGCGAATGCCTATCATCATAGTCTGTACAGCACTTAGATCAGGGCGGCCTTGAACTGATATTTTATATTGCCGTAAAGGTCTAGAAAAAGGCAGGTCTATATTAAAATTTAAACGGTTTCGTAGCGATTTTAAAGCATATAATTCATTAAAGGCTACATTTATTTCATTTTCATTTGGCCAGATTATATTCGGGTCTTCGCTTGGGATTGGGGTTAGTACCAGCGGGACTTCGATTTCATAATAATTTTCCACAAAATCAGTACCCATTCTGATGAATGCTGTTACGGTATCAGAGAATTGTTGCTGTGATTCCGCGTGAATGAACATTTTGAGTCTCCCATAATTGATCAGGTCAAGGGTAACATTTTTAAATGCTGCCCTTGCATCGCCATCCTGGAGATCCTCGACGCATAAAACCATTGATTGTTCATTATTCCTTCTATATATGGGTGATGTATTATCAATATCCTGTTGAATTCCCGGTGGGAGCACATAGGGTGTTTTTCCTTGTGAAGGGGATCCATTTTCTTCAAGATTTATAACTGATACAAAAAAATTGGAATTAAAAAACTCAGGTGTTTCAATTAATTCTTTTTCTCGCAGACTACCAGTAAATCTTCTCCATTGGGCACCAACCAGTTGAAATTTTGCCATTCTGAGAACAACCGGTTCCGAAAAATCCGTGAGTATGGTCCGGATGAACCTGATCGATTTAAATCCGCTAATATCTCCCTGGATTCTACTTGGCTGTTTGATTGGGATCCTGAAAAGGTACCAATCTACTTGATTCCCATTGATATTATTTGTAACCCTGTCAACAATAAAGTTTTTACCAATTTCAAGATCATCAGGCTGCAAATTTAGTTCATATTCATAATACTCTTCCAGATCACTAAGGGTGTTATCACTATTCAGGTCTTCATTATCCGGTAAAGTAGTTCCTACAGGGGTGTATTCTGTATTACCAGCATTTACCGGAGAATTATTATCCATCCCATTGTAACTTTTATATCGCTCGAAAATTTTCGCATCCCGGCTGTCCAATTCTGTCCCTAAAAAATACTGGAAATTATCAGCGGATGGATCATCCAATATTCTTTCCAAAGCCTCATTTGAAACATTGATATTATCAATAAAATCACTGAAATATTCAGCTTCTTCGATATTTATTATTCCATCCAATCCTACATCCTGGTTGGGTCTGGCGCTTGCTGAATTATCGAAAGCATTGGTTAGATATTGCTGGGTGGTAACTCTCCCCCAGACGTTCTCAATAGTACTTAATGGATTCCCATCAGCGGGTAGTCCATTTTCGAAAGCATGCCTACCATCTTTCATTACATCTTCAGAAATACTACCAAGGTGAAATATCAGTTTGCCACCTGTCGTATTGGCTTTTGGTGGATTGAAACCGTCGTTGATCAATCCATAAGGATTATTCAAATTATTATTGGTTACATTAATAAAAGGATCCATTAACCAGAATTCTATATACTCTATGTTGGTTTTGTCAAAATCAACATCTCCGGTAATGGCACGGGTTGTTGCACCCCAATTCAGCTGGGGATTAGGAAGATTTCCGTCTGAATCCAGATTTGGATTATAATTATATTGTCCTCTTTCGGCAGGATAATAAGCCAGGTCAAATATAGGTTCATTAGTATTCACAACCTCGCGGTCCCTGTTTTTGAAAATCTCCTGTGGAATAACAGCCCTTACATAGTGGTTTTTCAGATCATCTTCTGTAAGATTCGGTGGTCTCGTAATCCCGGTATTTCTGTAGAAAACATTGTCAATTATATACCATGCCATTTTAGCCCTTTTATAATTGATTGCAATGTCATTTATATTTAATCCCCCATCGGCAAAATAATTATTATCACTTTTAGGAGTAGCAGCCAGTTTCCAGGCTAGAATATTATTCCCCAAATTATAAGGGGTAATAGCAGCTTCGAAATCATCAATATAAGAGGTTCCTTCTCCATTCACCTTATTTGAAGTCCCAGGTCGCAATTGAGCAAATTCGGCATTAAACGTAATAACAGATGGTTCCTTGGTAGAAATAAGTGGTAGGGCATCAACCATTTTGGTAAGAAATTGAGATTCTCCTCGATAATTCATGTCCAGGCCATACTTTAGATTTCGAGTTGTTTCATCACCAATGCTTATCCGACTTACCAGAGGCCTTTCATTAAGATATAGTAAGGTAGCACCCAGGTTGAAGTTATCATCGATAACATAATCCATTCTGGTTCCTAGAAGGGTTCTTGACTGGAAATTAAATAGGTCGGCCCTTTCATATTGTATTTGTATTTGTTTCCCGGAGTTTAATACACTTTGATTGATGATACTCACTTTCCCAAGGTTATAGTCAACCCGATAATCCACACCCTCGCTAAGGGGAATACTACCTGCAATTACCCTGACAGATCCTTCAGCGATATTTATTCCTGGTAATACTATCTCCGTTGAAGATCCTCCTACTACCCTGCCAGCCAGGAAAAATTTATTCTTATTTACAAACAGTTCGGCATCAGCCTTGGTAGTGTTATACAGGGTATCATATACATACTTTTCAACCAGTGCTGTTTCATCCTCATCAAATTTACTTTTAAGATGTTTTCCAAAAGGTTCAAGTACGGTGAAGATGATGGTCCCGTACTCTGGATCTACAGTAATATTTTCAACGAAATCAAAGACGCCATCTTTTTGGGGATCATTATTCCTGTTTAACCTGTCAAGATTGAATAATTCGACTAAAGGAATATCTTTGGTATTCCTTCCTTCATGTAAACTCGGATTATCTATGCCAGTTCTGTCATCTCTGTAAATAATTCTTAGATCAAATCCTTCGCGGTTTATCTGGCTTGCGTTTAAATTATAAATGTGTTTGATCATCAAATCCCAGGTAGGTACTCTGGAATTGATCTTGCTTGGCCGAAGAAGTTTCAGATAGATTACCTGATCTTCGGGGATGTTTTGATAATCTTCAGTTAATTCACCAACTTTATATCTCTGGCCATTGTAGGTATATTCATAGGCAACAGCAAGTGCTTCATCATTCTGAAGTTTTCTATATAGTGAAATATATCCAAGTTGCTTATGAAAAGTAAATTCTTTATCATCCAGTTTTCTGGCTGCTGTAACAACCTCAAAATCTGTAGATTTGACCAATCTCCAATCATTTTCAAGAATATTACTCGTATTATCAACAACACGAAGATCAGTGTTATCTCTCAATGATTGAAAGAGTTTATTTGCATTATTACTATTTGGTACATTACCTTGTCCGGGAGCAATAAAATTATTATCATCCCGATATATCACCCTGCCTTCAGCAAGATCCATCATTCCAAGAAAGTTCCTTAATGTCTGTGTATTATTATTTCGGTTAATCACGTAAACCTCAACCCTGGTAATGTTTACACCTGATAATACCTGCGGAAGACCACCAAGCCATCTTTCGTAGTTATCTCTGAAAAAATGACCTAGGAAAAAATGCCTGTTTTCATCATAATCTGAGGCTCTTAATTGAAATTCTCTTCCCTGGCCATCCGTTCCTCCTTCAATTGTAATCACATCACTTTTACCTCGTTGGGTAGATGCAACACCCGTTACATATAATTTGCCAAATTGTAGTTGAGTTTTAAGACCGAAAAGGTTTTGAGCCCCGGTAATTAAGCTGTTGTTTAAGGGAAGACTTACATTTCCTACCTCTATTTTTTTAATGATATCTTCTTCATACCCAGTATATTCTACCTTGAGATTGTTCTCAAAATCAAATGAATTATTATTATCAAAATTAGCTGTAACAGCAAGTTTATCTCCTATTTTCCCAACCACATTCATACTTATTTGTTGATCGAATTCAAATCCACCATTTCGTTGCTGACGTATTGGTATGGCAGGATTATCAATGCGCTGCCACCGTCCTCCAAAATCAAGATTCACATAACCATTAGGCCGTATATCAACATAACTTCCCCCAAAAATCCGGTCAAAAATAGGACTGATATATATAGGTGGAATGAGTCTTCTACCACTTACTGCACTTTCACCATCCAGGCCGGCAGATCTGTTCTTCCAATATTCTTTTATCATTTTTTCTTCCTGTGCCACTTGAAATTCTTCAAAGGTCATTGTTGAAGTGGGTCGGTAATTCACATCCCCCATTTTTTCATATATCGTATAATTATTAGCCGTGTCAATTTCCAGATCCAGTTTTAAAGTGGAAGGATCTTTCAGCAATAATGGTGAAGGGCTTTCCTCATAAACGAAAGGATTCCCGTAACGGTCTTTTGGTTCGTAGGTAGGTTGTTTACTTGGTTCGTATGGTTTATCCAGTGTGTCAAGTTTAACTGAATCCTGCCTTGAGGAATCCTGAAGCAGACTATCTTCTTGATAAGTGATGAAATTTAAATTGAAGCTTTTAGATGGATTTGCATTTGACATGAACACAACCAATGTCAGAAAACCAACACAGAATCCTATCAATATGCTATTCAGACTTGACAAATCGAAAAAATGAAGTTACGAAGATTTAAGAGCAAGTTTAATTACTTCTTCTAATGTAATATCTTTATTGGCGTTCTTAAGAATATTATTGAGACTTTTTTCAGCTATTGATTTCTGAAAACCAAGGGTTACCAGAGCAGTTAAAGCTTCATTTTTAATAATATTAAAATCATGAGTTGATACATCAATTATTCTTTCTCCTGTCAATTCCTTTCTTACCTTATCTTTCAGTTCAAGGATCACCCTTTCAGCAGTTTTGGAACCGATTCCTTTCACACTTTTAATCTGGAATACATCTTCATGTGCGATAGCGTCCTGAATCTCAGACACATCCATTGAAGAAAGCATCATCATGGCTGTACTTGGGCCAACACCAGATACTGAGATTAATTGTGTAAAAAGCCACTTTTCGTTATAATCGAAAAATCCATATAAAGTATGGGCATCTTCCTTAATGTATAAATGAGTATATAATTTACATTGTTGTTTGTCCTTCAGTTTACCAAATGTGTTTAATGAAATTTTCACATCATATCCAACACCATTGACATCAATGATAAAGTACGTTGGGTCTTTAACTGCAATAACCCCTTTGAGATATCCAATCATAAACTGATTTTATATATTCAGACAACGAAATAAGCTATACCGATATTGAATTCGATCTATAATTTATGTAAAAATAAAAAAAGGGATGAAGGATATTTCATATTATCTTTTACAAACTTAAAAAAATCAATAAAGTCGTGAAATGGTAAGAAAATAAAAGATTATATCGTATTTAATCCCGATTATTCCAAATTATTTGCGAAATGGGAATCATCTACTTGTAACTCATTTATTTTTAATTTGATATATGACAGGGTTAACTTTGTTCCTTTGTAATGATTTTAAATGTTTTAAGGATTACATCGAGTTCCCGTATTATTTCTCTTTGTTCAACACCCGGGCTGAAAACAAATCCTTCAAAATAGTACATTCTATTTGAATTCTCATCTACTAGTATATAACTGACGAAAGGCCCACCCATTGTAATATTTTTGGTTTTCCACCTGCCAATCATTTTTTTAGCATACATGCCATCAAAATTCACCTCGGTGATAGTGGGAGGAACAAGTGGTTCTGTTATAACATAGGAATTCACTTTATCAGGATTTTCATAGATGTAATTTTTAGCGATTTCATTTCTCCACTCAATCATGTTTTCATCATTAAATTGACTTTCATCATCGTAGGGTTTGAAGGCTATAAATATATTTTTATCAATCTGATCTCCCGCTTGACGAAGCCAGACAAAATCGTCTTTTTCCTGGGCAATTTTCCATCCGAAAGGGACTTGTATTTGAAACTCAAACTTCTCCTGAATATTATTCATGATGAGTCTTTCCCTGCGAACACTATATAACCGTTGATAGGCCCTTTTCTCCTCTATTTGATTGAAAAAGGATCTTAAATTATCAGTATTTGCCATTATTTTTTGCTCAAGTGACTGGTTATCATGACCTATGATAAATAGTACGCTTTGATCTGTTGCGAACAAATTATTTCGATTGATCAAAGAAATTTGTGGATTATTACGCATTGAATCAATAGCATCCTGCGTAAAGAAATTTCGCATTCTGAGGCTTTCTTTGTTTTCGTCGTTTATTGGAACTACGAGAATCAGATTTTTAGCCTGTTTCAGAATACCTTTGAACTGAAATGGTGTGATATGTCTGAGATCAAACATAGGCTCATCTCTAGGTAGTCCCTCAACCGATTCATGAAAGATTTTTCTTAGTTCGCTACCAATTTTTCCAGACCATTTTGCGGAATCTAAAACAAGTACGATCTCACCGGATTCACCACGTCCTTTGGGTTTAGTCTGATCTCCCAGCCAGTCCTTTTTACAGGAAGAAAAAGTCGTGATTATGATAAGAATTACAATAAAAATGACACCAAGTTTATTCATGATTATGGAAGTTTTATATGTGTATACGAAGAACTTAAAAAGTATAACAAAATTAACCAACAATCAACTTTTGCCCCGGTTTAATTTTATTGCTTTTAAGGTTATTTAATTCTTTTATTTTTTCAATGGTTAATCCTTCGTATTGGCGTGATATTTTCCATAGGCTATCCCCGGGTTGAACCATGTGGATTTTAGAATTAGGAGTAGGCTGAGGAAATTGGGGTTGATTATTCACTAGGTTTCTATTATTCTGGTGAGTGTAGTATTGGTTATTTACCCAAATAGTGAGTCTTTGATTCACACGAATCAGATCGGTTGAGAGATTATTCCATGATTTTATATCGCTTATACGGACCTTGTATTTTTCTGCAATTAAACCTAACACTTCTCCACTATGTACTGTATGAATGATTTTATCTCTGCCAAATGTACTCCCTATTGTATTTCTAGCCAGGTATTGCAATTCTTCTTTTCCAGTGTTTTTAGCAGAATCTAAAATGTAATCCCTGTTTTTTAAGAAATCTGGTTTAATAAAAGCAGGTACATGAAAGCTAAAATTCTTTGCATTTTCCGGAATGGCCCTTCTTCGTAATGTTGGATTAATTCTTTCAAGATCTTCTGGACATATTCCAGTCAAATCGGAGAAAGTTTTTAAGTATAAAAAATTGTTAATTATGATGGTATCGGTTTCAGGGAGATATTCTTTGTATTCGTCAATAAAGAAATTATGCTCTTCTGCAAAATGGGCGACATACATGATTGCGACGAATTGAGGCACATAGGATCTTGTTTCCCGAGGTAAATAACGATAAATATCCCAGAAATTTTTTTTATATCCCGATCGTCGGATGGCTCGTCTCACCTTGCCTGGTCCCGCATTATAGGCAGCGAGAGCTAGTTCCCAGTCTTTAAAATAATTATATAATTCGCGGAGATATTTACAAGCTGCTTCAGTTGATTTTTCAGGATCCATTCTTTCATCTATATACCAGTCAATATGTAGATCATATAATTTTGCCGTTCCAGGCATAAATTGCCAAAGCCCCACTGCTCCAACAGGCGATTGAGCATTCGGATTCAAAGCACTTTCAATGATTGATAGATATTTTATTTCTTCAGGGATATTATATTCTTCAAAATATTTTTCGAAAATCGGGAAATATAAATGCATTTTTCCCAGAACTCCCTTTGTGTATTCCCTGTTCTTAATGGTGAAATAATCAATAAAAGCTTTAACAGTTGTATTGTAATTTAATGGAATTTTTGAGTTAATTTCAGAAATTCTGTCTTCTACCTCATAATAAGTTGCATCAGGGATATATTCGTATTCATAATTTGGATAGAATAAAAACTCATATTCCATACTGTCAGTAGATATGTAATGGAAACCATAGGTGTCAATTGCTGTAATAACCCTAAAAAACAAAAGAAGAAAACAGAATTTTACCAGTTTATTCATACCCACATATCAGTTTTTATAGTGATTTAGAATATAATTGGAGAAAGCCAATAAATTACCTTCTTTGAAGTATCCTGTCATGATCTGAAATCCTATCGGAAGTCCGTGCGGATCACTGTTTACAGGTATTGATATGGCAGGATTTCCTGCAACTGATGCCTGTACCGTTAATAGATCTTCAAAATACATATCCAATGGTTTTTTTAACTCCCCGATTTTAAATGCTGTTGTTGGAGTTGTCGGAAGTGCAATAAAATCATATTTTTCAAGTATTTCAAGTGTAAAGTCCCGGATTAACCTACGTACTTTTTGAGCTTTGGTATAATAGGCGTCATAATAACTTGCACTTAAAACAAACGTTCCCAAAAGAATTCTTCGTTTTACTTCCTCTCCAAATCCTTCAGATCTGGTTTTTTTATACATTGATTCCATATCGATGGTATTGGTGGATCTATATCCATATTTCACACCATCGTAACGGGATAAATTGGAACTTGCCTCAGCAGTAGTAAGAATGTAATATGTGGGCAACACATAATCTAACAACGGAAATGATACTTCTTCCACTATATGCCCATCATTTTTAAGAAAATCTAAAACTTTGAAGGTTGCACTTTTTACCTCATCGCTGATCCTGTTATCTGTCAGGGTTTCCCGGAAGAAAGCGATTTTTGCTTTTTTAGTAAAATCAAGATTATTAGAGTAATCCGGTACTGGTTCAGACGATACAGTACTGTCGAATTCATCTTCTCCTGCCATGATTTCCAATAGTAAGGCATTATCTTCGATGCTTCTGCTCAATATCCCGATCGTATCGAATGATGAGGCATAAGCCGTTAATCCATACCGTGAAATTCTGGAATAGGTTGGTTTGAGCCCTATTACTCCACAAAATGCTGCAGGTTGCCGTACGGAACCACCGGTATCCGTACCAAGAGAAGCCTGACAAAGATTGGCCTGAACAGCTACAGCACTTCCTCCCGAAGAACCACCGGGAACGAGTTCCGGATCAATTTCATTTCTTACTGGCCCAAAGGCAGAGTTTTCATTACTGGATCCCATGGCAAATTCATCACAATTTATTCTGCCAATAATTATGGCATCTTCATCAATTAATCTCTGAATAGCGGTAGAAGTAAACTGGGATTGAAATCTTTTTAGGATTTTACTTGAACATTCCAGGGTGTGGTCTTTATAACAAAGTACATCCTTGATTCCTATAACCATTCCAGCCAATCTCCCTGCTGTACCGGCAATAATTTTTTCGTCTACAGATACTGCTTTCTGTTTCGCTTCTTTTTCAAAAACCTCAAGGAAGGCATTAAGATAAGCTTTTTGCTTGATGTTGGATATATAAAAATCAACCAGTTGAGCACAACTTATAATTCCTTCCTGGATATCATTTCGAATATCCCGTAGGGAACTATATATTTTCAACTGGTTTTACTTTTTTTTTCTTCGTCGTCAGTGTTCAATCCTTCTTCAATCTCTTCTTTCACTCCTTTGGTGGCATCTTTAAATTCCCGTATTCCTTTACCAAGTCCACGTGCTAATTCAGGGATTTTTTTAGCCCCAAAAAAGATAATCACAAAAAGAATGATAATCAACCATTCAGGACCACCTGGCATCCCGAATAATAATATGTGTCCTAGTATGTCCATACTTTTTTACTAATATTAGAATGTAAATATAGCTAATATAAATAATCTCTCAAATGGAAATGGGATTCAAAAAAATATTATTTTTTGGCAATCCAATTTTCTGGATTAAGCTTTTGGTTGTTCCTCCATATTTGAAATTGTAATTCTGTTACACCATTTTTGTCTGTATTAACGACTCCAATTTTTTCATTTGCCCTTACTATTTGTCCTTTGGAAACAGATACTTGTTTTAGCTTGGCATATACTGTAAAATATTCACCATGTTGAATTAATACAACATATCTCATTTCTCCTGGAACTACAGCAACGGCTTTAACCAAGCCCTCAAAAACGGCGTGAACTAGCTCATTTTCGTTTGTTTGTATATCGATCCCATCATTTGGAACTTTGAGTTTCTTGTAGACAGGATGTGGATTGGTGCCAAATTTTGAAGATATAAATCCAGTAGTCACCGGCCATTGTAATCTTGAAAAGCTATTTTCAAATGATTTAGAAATTGCAGTCTGACTTGATGTTAAGCTGATTTTATCGCTGGATTTTCCCTTCGAGGTAGCTTTAATTTCAGCCGCAACTATATCTGCGATCAATTTATCTAATCGTGCGATTGCTTTTTTTCTATTTTCGAGTTCCTTTTTAATTTCATCTTCTTTCTGACTAAGGGACTGAATTAGTTTATCTTGTTTTTTCCGTAAAACAACCAGATTCTTATTTTGTGTAAGTTCTTGATTTAATAATTGATCTTTATCAATTTTCAGCCCTTCAAGGGAGGATTTTTCTTCTACCAGGGAGCGTTTTACTTGTTGTATTAAATCCAGCTGTTTTTTTCTTGCGTTGGAATATTGTTCTATATATTTTACACGTAGAAGAAATTGATTGAAAGTTGGTGCCGAAAATATAAATACAATACTTCTCATGCCGTAATTTGCCTTGAAGGATGTGTAGGTCATTACAGCATATTCATTTTTAAGCGTGAAAAGATCTGATTCAAGAGACTCTATAACTTGATTCAGGTCACTTAATTCTTCATTAATCAGTTTGATCTCAGCGTTGATAGAATTAATAATTGTTTCACTGGCTTTGATTTGATTATTGATTGCAGTAAGTTGTCCAAGACTTGTTACTCGTTTTTTTTCAGTCTGTTGCAATATTTTTTCGGCTTCCTGCATTTTCCTGACAGCTTCTCTTTTTTCATTTTCCAGCTCCTGTTTGGTTTTTTGTGAATATGAATTATATGAAAGGAGAAAGATTAATCCTACTAACAGATAGATACATTTATTCATTTGAAACATACTTGTTAGGGATATTAAATGGAAATTTCATCTTTTTATCATCTACCGATATTTTATTGTAACCTATATTCAACTCAGTAGAAGAGTTGGAATTATTTACATTCTGGATTATATGAAATACATTCTCATGTGGTATTAACTTATCGTTAATAAATTGAAAATCATTGTAATTAATTTCGAGTGAATTCATTTCAGGTGCTTCCAGAATTATTACTTTTTCAATCTTCATGGTTTTAGAATTCACAAAATTTTCAAATAACAAGTGGCCGTTTTTTTGTTTTAATATAAAAAAACCTTCATTTTTAATTACTCTATCTTCCGAATTTCTATCGTTTATTAAATTTCCGATTAGGGCTGATTGAAGCATATTATAATCCATAGGTATGTTAAATCTATTGTGAAGAGAATCGAAACTGAAAGCATTATATTGTTTGTTTATCCTGTCAATTACAAATATAGAATCAGTTCTGATGATTGCCCTCAAGCCCTCTATACCAATAGAGGAAGATACAGACATCCATATCACGCTATCCTTTTTAATTCGAACGTTGGCACTGGCACTAAAATTTTCGAAACCGTCATCGAATTTAATTTTAGATTTGGCCTGGAAATATTCAAAATCAAGTTCCTTTATATTTAATTTTTTCTTTTCTGTAAAATTGAATTGAAATATTTCCTTTTTACACGAGAATAAGAATGTAACTAGCAGAAATATCAGCAGAGAAGGCTTATTCATATAGTTTTCGGTCTGCTATTTTTTTATCAATCAGGTCTGAATCTACATTCATTATCTTTGCATTTTCCCATTGTTCGACAGCACCATTTATGTCACCTAATTTAAATAAAATATCGCCATAGTGTTCCACGATGGTTCCGCTCACGTTTTCGTCCTGTTGAACCGCCTTTTCAATATATTTTTTTGCTTCTTCAAACCTTCCTAAATTGTATAATACCCAGGCGTATGTATCTAGATAGGTAGCATTATCAGGATTCCTTTTAACAACTTTTGATGCCATTTCAAGAGCCAGGTCAAGCTTTTCTTTTCTGACTGATAAAAAGTAACTATAATTATTTAATACATGATCACTCTCAGGATTATAATCAAGGGCTGCTTCATAAGCCGCATCGGATTTTTCATATTCATTTAAAGCATGATATACATCTCCAAGCTGACCATTAAAAATGGATAAAAGCTCTAAGTTTGATGAAGATATTCTTTTGCCCTGCTCCAGCAACTGAACGGCCTTCTGATTGTTGCCTTTTATCATTTGAGCGGTTCCACCGAAATAATAAAGAATTGCCTGATTGGGGAATAGTGTAATGGCTTCATCCGCATGTTTGATTACACTGTCTAATTCATTGTTACGTAGTTCGTAGTCAAGAATATTTGTCCAGGCCTGAAAATTAGATGAATTGATGGATAGCGATTTCAGATACATTTCCTTCGCAGCCTCAAGAGAATCAAAATTCTGCAATAAGTCTCCGTATAAAGCATAGGCATCGGCTTCATCGGGATGAAATTGTATTATTTTATCTGATAGGCTTATTGCGTATGCTTTATCAGCATCATCAAGATCTTTTCCCAGAAATCCTGCAACAATCTGCATTTTTTTCTGGAGGCTGAATTCTGGTCTGATAAAGATTTGGGCAACTAGCTTTTTGGATTCTTCATTTTTACCTGTTTTCCTGTATACCTCAGCCAGTTGATAAAGTATCAGAGGATTATCAGGGAAATCTATATTAGCTTTATCTAGCAATTCTGTTGCTTGTTCAAATCGATCATTAGCGATCAATTTACTAGCCAGGTCAGCGACATATTCGGGTTCTCCCGGATATGCAATAATTAGTTTCTCGCCTTCTTTTATCACACCATCCAAATTTCCTTGTTTGATAAGAATATTTTGTTTCTGGTATGTGATTTGCTGATTTATCCCAAATTTTTCTTCAATTTTATTATAACAGTCTAGAGCCTCATCATATTTCTGCTGGTAAATGTACAAGGCAGCGGCTTGAAAATAATATTCCTCATTTCCCGGAATATTTTCTATCAGTTCCTCATAAGTCTCATTTGCTTTTGAAAAATCAGAATTGTTAGTATAAATCTCAGCTAACAGGATATAATAATATTTATTGGCAGGATCCAATTGTTTTGCCTGGATAGCATGCGTTAATGCGTTCTCGAATTCATTATTTTTGGCATATATTTCAGCAATTTTATAATGAATTGCTGCATTATCCTGATCCATTTCCAGAGCTTTCTGAAAAAAGGCAAGTGACTTTGAATAATCTTCGAGAATAAAATATTTTTCTCCTTCAGTAAAAAACTGTTCGGTCAGCATTCTGTCTTTTTCAGACTGTTCATTTTGTGGGAGATCTTTACTATCCTTCCTTTTTTTAGATTTTTGTGCTACGGCAGTTGAATTGAAAAATATTAATATAATTCCTATTAGAATCAGGAGGATTATTCTTGATGTATTGGGATGTAGTAAAACATGTGTAGTTATACTTCCTGACGTTTTGTATCTTTTTTCAATAAAATCCATTAAGCAAAATTAAACTATACAATTAAGAAAAATAAATTATTGTCAAATTTAACCATCCTAATCATTGATTATCAATTATTTCCCGGTGCTACCAAATCCATCGCTTTTTCTCTCAGATTCATTTAAATCCTCAACCAAAGTCCAGTTGACCGATTCATGGTTACTGACAACCATCTGAGCAATTCTTTCACCGTCTTTTATAACGAATAGATCTGATGAAAGATTGATCAGAATTACTTTAATTTCACCCCGGTAATCAGCATCAATCGTGCCGGGAGTGTTCAAAACTGTAATGCCGTGATTTATTGCTAATCCGCTTCTAGGCCTGATTTGAGCTTCATATCCAACCGGCAATTCTATATATAAACCGGTGGGGACAAGTATTCTTTGAAGTGGCTCTAATTCAATCTCTTTATCCAAAAAAGCATGGATATCCATCCCGGCTGAATGCTGGGTTTGATAATGTGGTAAAGGATGTGAAGATGTATTTACAATCTTTACTTTCATTTTTTAGCTTTTTATTCTTTTTAGTGTTCTGTGAATTTCATTTTGATTAATAAAATAAATGATGATGAAGAAAAGAAAGATTAAAAGTAATTGGAATAGTTTATGGTGAATAGGAATATAATATATCATATAATATCCTATCAACGTTATAATTATCGCAATTATTATTGTAAGAAGGCCTTTAAGGGTTTGGTAGGGTACTAAATAATATTTCTGCCCTAGATAATAATTAATTATAGACATGCTCAAATAACATATCAAGGTAGCAAATGCACTACCAAGATACCCCATGAACGGAATTAAGATATAATTCATTAAAATGGTTATGATTGACCCAAAGACAGCAATGATAGTACCAAAATATGTTTTATCCGTCAACTTAAACCATACTGAAAGATTATAATAAATTCCTAAAAAAAGATTGGCCAATAACAATATTGGAACTACGATCAATCCTTCCCGATATGCAGGACTTCGTAGAAATAATTTTCCTATGATATCCAGATTTAAGCTGATTATTATCAAAATAAGAGATGAAAAAATGATAAAAACGTGCATTACATTGCTAAATAAATTTTTTGAATCGAGATCTTTTGCCCTGGAAAAGAAAAATGGTTCCGCAGCATATCGAAATGCCTGTATAGCCAGGGTCATAAAAACTGACAATTTGTAGGCAGCTCCAAATATCCCTAATGCAGCCTGATTTGAATAGCCTTCATAAAAACCAAGGGGCAACCATTTTTTCAGAACAGCACGTGATAACATTTCGTTGGTTACACCTGCCAGCCCCATTACCATAATGGGTAGTGCGTAACGAAACATTTTTCTTATTGTCCCTCTTTCAAACATGATTTTCACCTTAAAAATCATATTACGCATAAGCACAATTAGAAATACATTAGCTATGAGATTTGACAAGAAAACGTAATCAACAAGATTGTTTTCATTAAAAAATGAAAGTATAAATTTTTTAAAAGGGGTATCAGTTTCCTGATGGGCTACTTTAGTGCAATAAACGATAAAAAAAAGATTCAATCCAATATTAATAAAAATGTTAATCAGTTTAATAATGGCAAATTTTTTAGATTTTCCTTCCAGTCTAAGTTTGGCGAATGGGATAGCTGATATAGCATCGATGCCAAGTATCAAAGCAAACCAAATAATATATCTTTCCCGACCGGGATATTCAAGGTAATTGACAATCGATGTGGCAAATACAATGAGGAAAGTTGATAGTAGAATGGAGGTTAAAAGAATTGAAGATTGGGACAGATTAAATATTTGTTTTTCATGCGTATCCTGTGCTGTGGAGAATCTGAAATAGGCAGTCTCCATCCCATAGGTATAAATGATTACTAGAAAAGCAACATAGGCATATAATTCGGTAACAATGCCATACTCAGAAGGGATAAGATATTGCGTATATAATGGAACTAATAGCCAATTTAACATCCGGCCTATAATACTTGATATACCATAAATGGCTGTTTCCTTGGCCAGGGCTTTAATTCTACTCATCAAATTTTACTCACCTGAAAATTCAGGCGATCGTTTTTCTAAAAATGCCTTGGTACCTTCTATAAAGTCGCTGGTCTTCAAAGCGTTAGAAAAACAATTTGATTCAGTCTGAAAACCATTTGTATCAAACTTTGTGGCTGCATTTACCGATTCGATTACCATTCCAAGGGCTAATGGAGCATTTTTAAGCATTTTCTGAAGTATTTGAATTGCAAAAGGCAGAAGGTGCTCCGGAGTTTCCACCAAATGATTTAACAATCCGTATTGATACCCTAATTCAGCATTGATCATTTCACCAGTTAACATCATTTCAAGGGCTCTGCCCTTTCCAATGAGATGTGTTAATCTTTGAGTGCCACCGTAGCCAGGTAAAATTCCCAGTGTTACTTCTGGCAATCCGATTTTAGCATTTTTTGAGGCAATTCTGATATGGCAGGCAAGTGCTAACTCACAACCACCACCAAGCGCATATCCATTTATAGCCGCTATTACCGGTTTATGACAATTTTCAATTAAATTAAATATCTCCTGACCATTTTCAGAAAATTTTCTTCCATTTAACTCGTTGAGTTCTGAAATCTCTTTTATATCCGCACCTGCTACAAATGCTTTTTCTCCTGATCCTGTTATTATCAAAGCTTTAATTTTCTTATCATCATATACTTCCTGTATGGCTTCACGAATATCAATTAAAGTCGTGTTATTGAGAGCGTTTAATTTATCCGGCCGGTTTATAGTTAAAACACAAATACCACCATCAGTTTCGAACAAAATATTGTTAAAAGAAGGCATTTTAAAAATTATTATTCTCGAATAAAATTGAAATTATATTAAAGAAAAAACTTTTGTAAGCATTTTTGAATTTATTTATTTTTTTAATTTTTGTGCTTTAGGATTAGATTTGCCTTCCAACAAAACAAATAATTGTATATGCCGTATTTATTTACATCCGAATCTGTGTCCGAAGGGCATCCGGATAAAGTGGCCGACCAAATTTCAGATGCATTAGTAGATCATTTTTTAGCTTTTGATCCGGATTCGAAGGTGGCCTGTGAGACATTGGTAACAACTGGTCAGGTGGTTCTTGCAGGTGAAGTAAAATCTAATACATATCTTGATGTACAGACAATTGCTCGTCAAGTAATAAATCAAATAGGCTATGTGAAGAGCGAATATATGTTTGAAGGTGATTCCTGTGGCATTTTGTCGGCTATACATGAACAATCTCCGGATATCAATCGAGGGGTCGAACGTGGTAATGTTGAGGAACAGGGTGCAGGTGACCAGGGTATGATGTTTGGTTATGCAACTACAGAAACAAAAAATCTCATGCCATTACCGATCGCACTCGCTCATTCACTATTACAGGAATTGGCACAATTAAGACGAGAGAATAACGAAATAAAATATCTAAGACCTGATGCAAAATCTCAGGTGACAGTTGAATATTCAGATGATCATAAACCAACGAGAATTGATACTATCGTAGTTTCAACCCAACACGATGATTTTATCAGACCAATTGATGATACTGCAGCTGCAAGAAAACGTGCTGATGACGAAATGGCTGATCAGATAAAACATGATATCATCGGTATATTGATTCCCAGGGTAAAAGAAAAACTGGCTTCCGAGATACAATCATTATTCAATAAAAAAATTAAATATTATATAAATCCAACAGGAAAATTTGTGATTGGTGGCCCGCATGGAGATACAGGATTAACAGGTCGAAAGATTGTTGTTGATACTTATGGAGGTAAAGGAGCTCATGGAGGAGGTGCATTTTCAGGAAAAGATCCAAGCAAGGTTGATCGTTCGGCTGCCTATGCTTCACGACACATTGCCAAAAATATGGTGGCTGCTGGTATAGCTGATCAGATCCTGGTTCAACTTTCATATGCTATCGGTGTTGTAGAACCAACCGGTGTTTTTGTAGAAACATTTGGATCGAAATATGTAAAAGAATCTGATGGCGAAATCGCAGAGAAAATTAAATCAATATTTGATCTCAGACCAGGAATGATTGAAAAAAATCTCAAATTAAGAAATCCAATATATTCTGAAACAGCTGCTTATGGTCACATGGGCAGAAAAAATGAAGTTATAAAGAAAAGATTTATACGTCCGATTAATGGCAAGATGGAGGTAAAAGATATGGAAGTTGAATTATTTACTTGGGAAAAATTGGACTATGTAGAAAAAGTTAAAAAAGCATTTGATATAAATAAAAAGAGCTCATAAGAGCTCTTTTTTTATCTTCCAATTTTCTTTTGCTTGTATTTCTTGAGTTGTCTTTTTAATGTTTCAATAGCCTGGTCCGTGGCAGCTTCAAAGGTTCTGTCTTTTTGTTTTACAAATAGCTGTTCGCCAGGAATATTGATTTTAAACTCAATAGTTTTGTTCTGGTTTTGATCGTTTTTTTCAACTCTCATGATCACTTCACCATCAACAATTCTGTCGTAAAAAGTTTCTAGCTTATTTATCCTCTTTTGGATAAAATCAGTGAGCTTTTTGTCCGCATCGAAATGGATAGAATGCATTTGTAACTTCATAACCAATCAATTTTAAAATTAAACTAAGCTTTTGGATGTGCTTGATCAAAAACCTTTTTGAGTTTTTCAAGCGAATTGTGCGTATATACTTGCGTTGCAGCCAGACTTGAATGACCTAACAAATCTTTTACCGCATTTAATTCAGCTCCTTTATTTAATAAGTGGGTAGCAAAGCTATGTCTTAAAACATGAGGGCTTCTTTTATCTATCGCAGCGAATAAATTCAGATATTTCCTTACGGTTCTATACACCATCATGGGATAACACATTTCCCCACTATTTGTAACGATTAAATATTCACTTCCGTTTTTTTCAAATTTTTGTTTTTTTAATAATTCATATTGTTTTATAAGCATTTGAAGTTCGGTATTTAATGGAATTATTCTTTCCTTTTTTCTTTTTCCAATTACTTTTATAGTTTGATTAAATAAACTTATGTCTTTGTGGCGTGCATTTATCAATTCAGATAAGCGAATTCCAGTACCGTATAAGAGTTCCAGTAATAATTTATCTCTTATTCCTTCAAATGAATCTCCAAAATCATATTCATCAAATAATTTTAAAATCTCATTTTCTTTCACAAAATCCGGAATGTTTTTACCTGATTTTAGGATACGAATTTTATTCGTTGGATCTTTCGAAATTTTACTTCTTTTCAACAAAAATTTATAAAATGACCTGAGAGAGGCAATTTTCCGGTTGACTGACCTTGGAGATTGTTTGGATTCGATTAAATAAACCATCCAATTTCGCACGATATGATAATCAACAATTAATAGATTACAATCGGGATAATTTAACTTTAAAAAGGATTCAAATTGTAATAAATCGGTTTGATAGGATTGAATTGTATGCTGGCTGTACCGTTTTTCAAAAGTTAGATATTTCAAAAAAGAATCAATCATCAATTTCATTTCCCAATTCTCAAAGGAAATGTAACTTAATGATTTTTCATATAAAAGAAAAATTATAAATTTTCTTTAGACTGCATTTTTTGACGGTATGCCGCCCTTATTCTCATATTCCGATTTTTAATTGAAGGTTTCTCATAAAATGAACGTTGCCTTATTTCCTTTAATACTCCAGTACGTTCAAATTTTTTCTTAAATCTTTTAAGTGCCTTGTCAATTGATTCGTTTTCTTTTACATTAACTATAATCATATCTATTGATTTTTCAAAACGGATTGCAAAGGTAATAATAATTAGTAAAATAAAAAATTAAATATAAAAAGAAGAAATTGTAATATTGATAGAAAACTGGTCATATTAATTTTGTGCAATAATACGCGATCATTATAATCGAATGTACTATTTTCGTTGCAGAAAAATTATAATATTATGAAAATCGCAGTTGTAGGAACGGGTTATGTTGGTCTGGTAACGGGTACTTGTTTTTCAGAGATTGGTATACAGGTTAAGTGTGTAGATATTGATGAAGAAAAAGTAAAAAAATTACAAAACGGTACTATTCCAATTTATGAGCCCGGACTCGACCTATTGTTCGAGAGGAATATTAGGGAAAAAAGATTAGCATTTACTACCAGTCTTGCAGAAGGGATTAATGATGCAGATGTTATTTTCCTGGCCCTACCCACTCCGCCAAATGAGGATGGATCTGCAGACTTAAAATATGTATTAAAAGTGGCGGAAGACATTGGTACATTATTAAAAAGATATACAATCATCGTAGATAAATCTACTGTGCCAGTAGGTACTGCCGAATTAGTGAAAGAAAAAATTTCAAACAAAACATCTATTGAATTTGATGTGGCCTCTAATCCGGAATTCTTACGGGAAGGAGTGGCTGTAGAAGATTTTATGAAACCTGACAGGGTTGTGATTGGAGCAAATACAGATAAAGCGAAAAAGATCCTGGGTGATCTTTATGCTCCATTGGTCAGACAGGGCAATCCGATAATATTTATGGACATAAGATCTGCTGAATTAACAAAGTATGCAGCAAATGCTTTTCTGGCAACGAAAATTACGTTTATGAATGAAATAGCTAACCTTTGTGAATTATTAGGTGCTGATGTTGATATGGTTAGAAGAGGAATAGGAACCGACAACAGAATAGGGAAAAGGTTTCTTTTTGCCGGAATTGGATATGGGGGGAGCTGTTTTCCCAAGGACGTACAAGCCTTGGCGAAATCCTCTAAAGAAGTAAAATATAATTTTAGAATCTTAAATGCTGTTATGGAAATAAATAACCAGCAGAAGATAAAATTGATAGATAAAATAAAAGCGTACTTTAATCATGATTTAAAAGGTAAGACCATAGCCATCTGGGGCTTATCATTTAAACCATATACTGATGATATCCGTGAAGCTCCAGCCATCGATAATATATACAAATTATTGGATGCTGGTGTTAACATTCAGGCGTACGACCCGGAAGCCATGAATAATGTCAGACTTATTCTGGGAGATAAAATAAAACTGGTTAATGAAGAATATGATGCTTTACATAATGCTGATGCATTGATGATTTTTACGGAATGGCCTGTTTTCAGAACACCAGATTTTAGTATTATGAAATCAAAGATGAAAAATAATATCATTTTTGATGGCAGAAATCTGTATGATCCGGATACCATGAAAGAAAATGGGTTTAGTTATATTAGTATCGGACGAAAAGAAGTATATGTCTAACAAAAGAATATTAATTACCGGTGCCGCTGGATTTCTTGGATCTCATTTATGTGATCGGTTCATCCAAGAAGGGTATGAAGTTGTTGGTATGGATAACCTGATTACCGGGGATCTAAGAAATATTGAGCATCTTTTTAAATTAAAAGGATTTAGTTTTTACCAACACGATGTATCGAATTTTGTACATGCTTCAGGCGATTTACAATATATTTTGCATTTTGCATCGCCAGCTTCACCCATTGACTATCTGAAGATTCCTATACAAACCTTAAAAGTCGGATCACTCGGCACACATCACTTGCTGGGTTTGGCAAAATCGAAAAAGGCTACCATACTTGTAGCTTCTACTTCGGAAGTCTACGGAGATCCATTGGTTCACCCTCAACGGGAAGATTATTGGGGTAATGTGAATCCTATTGGACCCAGAGGTGTATACGATGAAGCAAAACGATTCCAGGAAGCAATTACCATGGCCTACCATTCTTATCATGGAATCGACACACGAATAGCAAGAATTTTCAATACATATGGTCCCAGAATGCGATTGAATGATGGCAGGGTGCTTCCTGCATTTATCGGTCAGGCGCTAAGGGGAGAAGACCTAACTGTTTTTGGTGATGGTTCACAAACGAGATCATTCTGTTACGTTGATGACTTGATTGAGGGAATATATAGATTATTATTGAGTGATTATGTATACCCTGTAAATCTTGGTAATCCTGAGGAGATAACTATTAAAGAATTTGCAAATGAAATTTTGAAGCTTACAGGAGCTAATCAAAAAATTACATATAAACCATTGCCCAAGGATGATCCAACACAAAGAAAACCTGATATATCCCTTGCCAGGAAATTACTTGATTGGGAACCGGTGATATCACGTGATAAGGGATTAAAAATAACCTACGATTATTTCAGATCACTCCCGAAGGATGCATTATATGCAAAAGAACATAATGATTTTAATGATTATATAAAAAAATAATTTTCATGATGAACCAAAAAATACTGATAACCGGAGGAGCAGGTTTCATTGGATCACATGTTGTCAGGCGATTTGTAAAATCATACCCAGGAATGATGATTATCAATCTCGATAAATTAACATATGCTGGTAATCTGGAGAATCTACAGGAAATTGAAAATTATGAAAATTATAGATTCATTAAAGGAGACATAAATGATCAACAATTTATTTATGAATTATTTGATCAGGAAAAATTTGATGGAGTCATACATCTTGCTGCAGAATCACATGTTGACAGATCGATTAAGGATCCATTATCATTTCTATACACAAATATACTGGGTACAGTAAACCTGTTAAATGCGATCAGGAAATACTGGGATGATAGAAAACGGAAAAGATTCTATCATATATCAACTGATGAGGTATATGGCTCGTTGGATGAGGGCGGATACTTCACGGAGTACACATCATATGATCCACAATCACCCTACTCAGCTTCAAAAGCCAGTTCGGATCATTTTGTCAGGGCTTACCATAATACGTATCAAATTCCGGTAGTCATTTCCAACTGTTCTAACAACTATGGACCAAACCAGTTTCCTGAAAAACTGATCCCATTATGCATCAATAATATTAAAAATAATATGCCGATCCCAGTGTACGGAAAGGGAGAAAATATCAGAGATTGGCTGTATGTGGAGGACCATGCTACTGCAATTGATCTCATATATCATCGTGGAGTCATTGGCCAGACGTACAATATTGGTGGGAATAATGAATGGAAAAATATTGATCTCATTAAATTGCTGTGCCGGATAATGGATCAAAAATTAGGGAAACCAAAAAATACATCTGTAAAGTTGATTAATTATGTAAAAGATAGATCCGGACATGATTTAAGATATGCTATCGATTCATCAAAAATATCCAGGGAATTAGGCTGGAAACCTTCAGTATCATTTGAAAAGGGATTAGAAAGAACAATTGATTGGTATTTAGCTCATGAAGAATGGCTTAATCATGTTACATCAGGGGATTACATGGATTATTATAAATCAGTATATAATACCTAAATAAAATCTTTTTATGAAAGGAATTATACTTGCCGGAGGTTCAGGAACAAGACTCCATCCGATTACACTAGCCATTAGTAAACAATTAATGCCTATTTACGATAAACCGATGATCTATTATCCGTTAACTGTTTTGATGATGGCTGGAATTCGTGAAATTTTAATTATTTCAACACCCTATGATCTTCCTCATTTTAAACGATTATTGGGTGACGGGGCTCAATATGGGTGTAGTTTTTTTTACCAGGTACAGGACAAGCCTGAAGGACTCGCACAAGCTTTTATCATAGGAGAAGATTTTATTCAAAGTGAGAAATGTGCATTAATCCTTGGAGATAATATTTTTTATGGTACGGGATTACAAGAATTATTACAGCAACATAATGCTCCTGATGGAGGTGTCGTGTTCGCATATCATGTAAATGATCCACAACGATATGGTGTGGTTGAATTTGATAAAAATAAAAATGTTGTTTCTATTGAGGAAAAACCAGAACATCCAAAATCAAACTTCGCAGTGCCAGGGCTCTATTTCTATGATAATGAGGTTGTTGAGATTGCTAAAGGACTCAAGCCTTCTAAAAGAGGGGAGTTGGAAATTACGGATGTAAATAAGCATTATTTATACAATGGGAAATTAAAAGTGGGAGTTCTTGACAGGGGAACAGCCTGGTTGGATACAGGAACTTTTAAATCACTAATACAGGCAGCCAATTTTGTCCAGGTCATTGAAGAACGGCAAGGATTAAAGATAGGCTGTATTGAAGAAATAGCCTTTCAAATGGGATATATTAACGAAAATGATCTGATAAAACTGGCCGATCCACTTAAAAAAAGTGGATACGGTCAGTATTTATTAAATGTTTTAAAAGAAGGGAAGTGAAAAAGGTCTTCTTCTTATGATAAAGCCAACGCCAATAATATTACCAGTACTATAGCAGGTAAAATGGGCTTGTGAATCTCTAAAAATATTCTCAACGCAAAGTTCATTGTGACCTCCTTTTTCAATTTTAGCTAAATATATGATAATGTTTGATATAATTTTTTGGGGGCATGTAAGATAGGTTAGATGAATGGGTACTGAAGGAAAGAAATATTCCAATTTTTTATTATTCTTACACGATATGTCTAAAGCGATTCCTTAATAAAAATCATAACATACTGTAAATCAGTATAGTTTACATATAATAATTCATTTTTTAATTGAATGTAAGTAATTCGATCAAAATGGATAATAATAAGAAACGGAGATTTGATAACCTTGACTTTGGGCCAGTTCAGGCAACTCAAAAAATCTATCCATCTCAGGATCTTTATTAACTGCATTCCACTTATATAGACCCGTAAAAGTAAATGAAAAAATGCCTTGAATTTCAATGATTCCAAATTTAAAGGTATTCCTTAAACCAATTCCACCTTGCAATCCAAATTCAAATCTATTGTCTATTTCAGGATCAAATTCATATGATCTGCCTGTTTTTACTGTTCCTTCAGTAAGAAATTCTTTTGAACTCATGGCATAACTCGTGTACGGACCTAATAGTAAACTGATATTAAAACTTTTTTTACCAAAATAAGCATGCATTAAAAATGGTACCGAGATATAATCAATTGATCTTTCGTATCGGGTATTATTTAATGAATCAAATTCTGTTATGAATCCTTTCTGTATATATAGGGTTTCAAATTGTAGACCGATTTTTTTATCACCGAAGTATTGAAAAGTTAGTCCCCCAAAAATCCCTATTCGTAATTCAGTATTTACAGGTCTTTGAACAAAGGTTTTTTGATCATAGATAATTGTTGAAATACTTGGACCACCTTTTATGCCTACGTTGAACTGTGAATAACACCCGTGAGTGAGGTTGAAAATCAATATCAGGAATATGATTTTTTTCATGCATCAATAATTATGTATAACAAATTGTCATCATTTGTAATATCATATGAATTTTCAAATTAGAGATCATCTACTACCTTTGATCTGGATGCAAGTATTGCTGGTCGTGAACTGAAAAACAAGGTTATAACGATGATGCTTAAGGCAGTATATAAAAAATCATTAAGTTTCATTTTAACAGGATACGCATCGATAACCGATGTTTCTATACCCATTGAAACAAGGCCAAATTCCTGTTGAGCCAGAAGTACCATGATACCTAGTAACATTCCCAGAAAAGCTCCTGTAAATGCAATGATAGCACCTTCATTAATAAATATTTTCTGGACAAGTTTTTTGCTTGCACCCAATGAAAAAAGTACAGCGATATCTTTCTTTTTATCAATAGCCAACATTGTTAGGGAGAAAAAAATATTTATCGCCGAGACTGCGATGATAAATGAAAATGTCAGAAAAACAAAAAGCTTCTCCAACTTTATAGCACGTAACAATGATGAGTGTTGTTCATCACTATCAAGCACAGTAAAATTATCCCCCAAGGCATTTTTTAAGTCTGTTTTTATCAGCTGGATATTATTATTATCAGATACCATAATTTCTAATGAAGTGATTTTGTTTTTATATTCCAGCAGGTTTTCAGCAAATTCAATCGGCACAATTATATAATTAGTATCGAAATACTTTTCAATAGCAAATATGCCGGATACCATTATATTCAGCCTGTTTACAGTTTGTGCGGGATTCAAGCTTGACCTTCTGGTTCGATTTGGATAGAAAAACTGAAGCGGATAAATATCATCCAGATGATTAATATTTAAAGTATACTGAATGCCTCGGCCTAATATTGCAAACATCTGGTCATTTTGTTTAAGATAGAGATCACCTTCAACAATATTATTTTTTAAACGATCAAAATGTAAAAAATTATCATCAACTCCCTTCATTGTAACCACCATTTCGGCATCCCGATATTTAACATATGCATTATCTTCAATAACTTTGGTGATAAAACCTATACCTTTTATTTCAGAAATTTTATCTAAACTGTTTTGGTCGAAATGGAAAGATTTTCCCTTCACGGGTACTACTTTTATATCAGGATCAAATGAATTATACAAGGACCTGATAAAATCTTCAAGGCCATTAAAAACTGAGAGCACAATGACCAATGCCATGGTCCCGACAGCGACACCAGTCATAGATATGATCGAAATGACATTGATGAAATTTTTCTTCTTTTTCGAAAAGAAATATTTTTTTGCTATGAAAAGAGCAAGGTTCAATTTATTCGTTTTGTTCTCCGGGAGGTATATCCAAATTTTTTAATATCCTATCGATATTATCAGCATATTCTGCACTATCATCGAGGTAAAAGTGAAGATCCGGAACTATTCTGATCTTTTTACCTATACGTTCACCAAGGAATCGCCTTACCAATCCTTTCATTTCATTTATGTGTTGAATAAAATCTTCCTTATCCTCAACCAACATCAGGCTCAGGTAGGCTTTAGCCAAACTGAGGTCAGGAGACACCCTCACTTTTGTAACTGTGATGAATGCATTACTAAAATATCCTTTGGCATCCTTTTGAAATATTTCACCAAGATCACGCTGGATTAACCGGGATATTTTTTGTTGTCTTTTACTTTCTAACATAGGAATGCAAATATCATTAATATATCCGTATATAATAAATTTATGAGGAAATTAAGCTATATATTTTACTACCTTTGCATTGCTAAATTTGAGAAACTTTGTTAAGTGTTTTTAAAATTAATGATCCTTACAGGTTAGTAATCGTACTTCTATTCTTAATAGTTGTACAGCTACCATTTTATTTCTCTGATCTTTTCATTACAATTCCTGAAATAGAATGGCAGGTATTGGGAGATAAACTGACACAGGGAGAAATCCTGTATGTGGATGTTTACCATACTACAGGATTATTTTCTTCAATTGTCTATTGGATATTAGCTGAATTCTTTCCTGATAATTATTTAGTTTATCGATTACTTGCTTTAGCACTCATTTTTTTTCAGGCTTTATTATTTAATATAATATTACTTCAGCATAAAGCCTATAATCAAAACACATATGTTCCTGCAGCAATTTATGCCTTACTAATGGTTGGGATACCTGATATGGCTGTTCTGACACCACATCTAATGTCATTAACTTTTATCCTTTTAGCATTCGATCTTATATTCCGGCACCTGGAAGGAAGAAGGAAACAGGATTGGATTGTTTTACAAATTGGTATTTACCTGGCGGTCGCATCATTGTTTTATCCATTGAATTACTTAATGCTATTGTCAACTGTATTGGCTTTTATATTTTATACCAATACCCTTTTGAGAAGATATTTGCTGTTATTTATTGGATTTTTACTGCCGTACTTGTTGATATGGCTTAAATATTTTTGGTTTAATCAAGAATCTGATTTTTATTTTATTCTGAAACATTTATTTTTCCCTTCAACTCATCTGGCTATGATAAACTGGAAAACATTCATTACATTAATAACTTTACCGATCATTTATTTATTTCTTTCATTTATCAAAGTTATCAATGCAAGGGCATTCATAAATTATCAGACCCGGCTTCAAAATTACATGCTCATTATGATTTTAGTAGGCGTTGTTATGCTAGTTTTTGACAATTATCAGGCAACTCATGTGCTTGTAATGCTAATCCCCGCATTCTCATTTTTTATAACTCACTACTTTTTATTAATCAGAAAAGTCTGGTTAGCCGAACTGATGTTTTTGATATTTACTGTTTTTCTATTAATGCAGAATTTTATTATATCATTCAAAACAATTAATTCTTTTAACTGGCTTAGTCTTGAAGGTCAGAGATATAATAGTATTGAATTGCCGATAAACCTTGTAAATAAAAAGGTGCTGGTCTTGGGCAAACATTCAGGAGAGTATTATAATAATAAGCTTGCAACGCCCTATTTATCCTGGGAAATAGCACAAAGACATATAAACGAAATTGATAAATATAACCATGTTATAAAGTTTTATCATAATTTTTCGAATGACCCCCCTGAGGTTCTGATAGATAAGGAAGCATGGGCCGAACAAATTTTCAATAAGATCCCACAATTATCCATGCGTTACAAAAAGATTAATGATCATATCTATTTGTTGATGTAAACTACTGGCAGGGAATTTTTTTTATTCTTTTTGCATGTCTTCCACCATCGAATTCTGTAGAAAGGAAAATATTAACGATTTCTTTCGCCAGTTCATAATCAATAAATCTTCCGGCCATACATAAAATATTTGCATCATTATGAGCTCTTGCCAGCTTAGCAAGCATTTCATTCCAACAAAGTGCTGCTCTGATTCCCTGATGTTTATTGGCAGTCATTGCTACACCATTACCACTTCCGCAGATTAAAATACCAAAATCAAATTCATTATTCTCAACGGCCGTTGCTACCGGGTGGACGAAATCAGGATAATCAGATGCTTTATCTGAATAAGGTCCAAAATCTTCAACCAGATGCCCCCTTTCATCAAGTAGGATTTTGATTTTTTCTTTTAATTCGAAACCTGCATGATCGCCTCCTATAGCTAATTTATATGTCATGTATTAATCTTCTAATAATAAGAGGTCAGGATCATTTTTGATCACTGATTTAGATATAAAAATACTGATTTCATAAAGTAGAATCAAAGGTAATCCGATTAAAATCTGACTTACCACATCGGGAGGTGTTATGATTGCCGAAATCACAAGTATCACCACGATGGAATGTTTCCGATACGTTCTAAGGAAGCCGGGAGTTACAATGCCTGCTTTTGTAAAGAAATAAACAATGATCGGTAATTGAAACATGATACCACAGGCCAGTACCAGCATGGTGAGGGTTGAAACATATGAGATTATATCAAATTCATTGCTGATACTTGGATCGAGCTGATAATTTGAAAGAAAATTAATTGAAATCGGTGATACGACATAATACCCGAATAATATTCCAATGCCAAAAAGCAATGAGACAAAAAATACAGAACCTCTGGCAATACTTTTTTCTTTATCATATAATCCCGGAGTTACAAAACGCCATAATTCCCAGAAAGCATATGGAAAAGCCAGAATAAGTCCTATGACAAAAGAGGAGGTAATGTGCATTGTAAATTGTCCTGTCATCTGCCTGCTTTGTATTATAAAAGGTAATTCTTCAATGCAAAGGGCATTTGAATTTACCATATTCCCTAACTTACATAACATTTGATAGGTCCAGAAATCTGCTCGAGCAGGTGCCAGAATAATCTCATGAAATACGATCTTTTTTGCCAGAAAGGCAATAATGGCAAAAACCAATATGGATATCAGGGATCGTATGATATGCCATCTCAATTCTTCGAGATGGTCTAAAAATGACATCTCTTTCTCTTCTTTATCAGCCACAATATTATTGGAATAATGGGTAACTGGACATCCAGTTGTTCACCTCTTTTTTAACCTCCAAAATTAATCCATCATTATCAATATTTGATAAAACTTTATCAATCAATTCAACAATTTTTATCATATCGTCTTCTAATAATCCCCGTGTTGTAATCGCTGCCGTACCAATACGCATGCCCGATGTTACAAAAGGTGATTTATCATCAAATGGAACCATGTTTTTATTGATCGTGATATCAGCTTTGATAAGGGCATCTTCTGCCTGTTTACCAGTAAGATCCTTTGATCGCAGGTCAATTAACATTAAATGATTATCAGTACCATTAGATATGATTTTGTAATCTCGATTAATGAACTCCGAGGCCATCATCCGGGCATTTTTCTGAACCTGTTTGATATATTTTAAATAATCATCGGTTAATGCCTCGTGGAATGAGACTGCTTTTGCAGCAATTACATGCTCAAGCGGTCCTCCCTGAGTTCCGGGAAATACACCTGAATCAAGTAATGAGGACATCATCCTGACCTTTCCTTTTGGTGTCTTTAACCCCCAGGGGTTTTCAAAATCCTTTCCCATCATGATTAATCCTCCTCTTGGACCTCGAAGGGTTTTATGTGTGGTTGTTGTAACTACATGACAATATTTAAGGGGGTCTTCAAGAATTCCCCGTGCAATTAAACCAGCAGGATGTGCAATATCTGCCAACAGAAAGGCATTTTGATTATCAGCGATTTCTCTTAATTTTTGATAATTCCAATCCCTGCTATACGCCGAAGCGCCACAGATGATCAATTTAGGTTTTTCCTTATCAGCAATCTGCGATAATTCTTCCCAATCTATTCTTCCAGTTTCCCTTTTAACTCCATAAAAGGAAGGTTGATATAATTTCCCCGAAAAATTTACTGATGATCCATGTGTTAAATGACCGCCATGTGATAGGTCGAATCCCAGGATCTTATCACCTGGTTTAAGCAAAGCCAACATGACTGCAGCATTGGCCTGGGCTCCTGAATGTGGCTGTACATTGGCCCATTCAGCGTTAAATAATTGCTTAATTCGCTCGATCGCAAGAGATTCCACCTCATCAACGACCTCACATCCGCCATAATATCTTTTTCCTGGAAGCCCTTCGGCATATTTATTGGTGAGCACTGTCCCCATTGCATCCAGTACCTGCTGGGAAACGAAATTTTCCGAAGCAATTAATTCAAGGCCTGATTCCTGTCGATTTTTTTCCTTTTGTATAAATTCAAATATGGTGTGATCTTTTAGCATAATATAATGTTGACATGAAAAGTCCCAAAATTAAGGTAAGAGTTCTATATTCACAATTAAATTTGCAAATTCACATGATACCAATATAATGATTGAATAAAATATTTTGTTAGGGCAATAAATTTGACAATTTTGTAGTATGAAACTATCTCCAAATCAATTTATTTTATCTGTTGTTATCAGTATTTTATTTCTATCGTGCCAGTTTCTGGAGGATTTTGAAAAGGGTAATGGAAACATCATTTCCAGAGATCATAAGTTAAATCATTTTTCCAGAATTCGAATAGGAGGTAATTTCGATGTTTTTTTATCAAAATCTGATGAAACCAGCCTTCGTATTATTACTGATGAAAATCTTCATGAATTTATTGAACTGGATGTTCAGGGTAATACATTGTCAATTACACAATACCGAAAATTAATCAGCAAGAATAAAATACGAATTATAATAAATTATACTGATCTGGAAGAACTTAGATTAATCGGCGCTGCTATGATTCAGAATGAAGGATTCATCGAAGAAAAAGAATTGAATCTTAGAATGGATGGTGCTGGTATGATCGATGTTAAAATTCGGACAGAATTTTTAAAAGTAATATTGAGTGGTGCTGGCGTGATGAAGATTGCGGGACAAACCGAACGTCAGGAACTTAATCTCTCAGGAGCAGGAGGAGTAAAGGCCTTCAATCTTGATAGTAAATACTGTAAAGTAACAGTTAGTGGGATAGGTGGTGCGGAAATATATGTGACTGAGGAACTTGATGCCAAGATCGAGGGTGTAGGAGGGATTGAATATGAGGGTAATCCGGGCAACGTAAGAACTGAGATTAATGGTATTGGAAAAATTAAGCCTGTAGAGGAAAATTGAACTAAATCGGAGGACATTTGAACCTGGAAGAATATCGTAAGCGAATCGATATACTGGATAATGAGATCCTGGAACTGCTCAATCAGCGGATGGAGCTGGTTAAGGAAATTGGTAATATAAAAAGTTCAAATCAGACAAATATTTACCGCCCTGAAAGGGAAAAATCTATTATTGACCGGTTGAATAAAATCAGCAGGGAACATAAAGGACTTCTAAATCGAGCCGCCATTGAAGCAATATATCTCGAGATATTTGCCATTAGCCGTAATATTGAATTACCTGAAAAGATTGCATACCTTGGCCCTGAAGGTAGTTTCACACACCAGGCAGCGGAAAGTAGATTTGGTGCAATGAGTGAATACTTTGCTTTGGGAACCATACATTCGGTATTTGAAGCAGTTCATGCAGAAAGGGCAAAGTATGGTGTTATCCCCTTGGAAAACAACCAGGAAGGTGTTGTAAATGAAACGATTGATAACCTTGGTGAATATGATTTAAATATTATAGCCGAAATACCACTATCAATTACCTTCGCATTCGCTACTGCCTTGGATAAAGTAATAGATATTAAAAGAATTTATTCCAAGGATATTGCATTCCGACAATGCAGAAAATTTATTGATAATACATTCAGTGATCATAAAGTAGAGTTAATACCCGCCAATTCCACTTCTAAAGCTGTAAAACTTGCACTTGACGATGCCGGCGGAGCAGCAATCTGTTCAATCATTGCTGCGAAAACATATGGTCTTCCTGTACTTTTTCACAACATCGAAGATTCTCAAGATAATTTTACGCGGTTTCTGATTATAGGCAAGGACATTAAAAACCAGAAGGGGCCAATGGATAAAACCAGTATACTGACCAGGTTACCGGATGAACCAGGCAGTCTGGTCAATTTCCTTCAGGATTTTTATCATGCAAAAATTAATCTCACAAAAATCGAAAGCAGACCTGCCAAGGAAGGTAAAAAATTCAAATATTTCTTTTATATAGATTTTGATGGCCATATCGATGATGATAATGTGAGGAAGGTGATGAATAAATATACAAAGAATACAAAGTGGTTAGGGAGTTATGTCAAAATGTGTTGATCTAGTTCATAATTGAATGCCTTCTAAAAAGCTTACTTTCATCAAATAATTTTCGATAGGTTTTATGAACTTTGTACCTTGAAACGCCTACCTGTTCAACCATATGGATCATCTTAGGATTAAAATCACCAATCCAGTTCATCTCAAAATCCACATATTTGTCGTTTAGGTCTCCCAGGACTCTTCTGGCATATAAAATAATTGCACCTTCTACACCTTTTCCCTGATGTTCAGGTATTATACCAAATACAATCCCTGTAAATTTTCTGTTTTTTTTATGCCATTTATGATATAGAAATTTAAGCTTTCCAACTAGATCAAGTTTACCATCGACGTGTTTAAAAATCTGATTTACTTCAGGGATACAAATAAAGAAGGCAACTGGTTCATCCTCATAAAATCCAAAATACATGATATCAGGATCAAGAATAGGTTTAAGTTGTTTCATAACCAACTTTGCCTGCTGCATGGATAGCGCCGGGACACCCTTATGACTCGACCAGGCTTTATTGTATATGGTGAAAAAATACTCGGTAAATTTATCCAGCTTTTTCCTGTCAAGTGTTGTGAATCGATAATTGGGATTTCTGGATATTCGCTCTGCTTTTTCGTGTAACTTCGGAGACAATTGGTCTTTCACTTTCCTGCCAAAAGTGTACTGTTCGAAATACGTTTTGAATCCATAAGTCTCAAAAAAGTCTACATAGTAGGGAGGATTATAATTCATCTGGTAATTAGGTTCTCGCTCATATCCCTCCACCAGGAGGCCCCACCATTCATTCCGTTCCCCGAAATTAATCGGACCATCCATGGCTTCCATTCCGCGCTCGGCTAACCAGTTTTTACATTGATCAAACAGGGTAAAAGCCGCTTTCTGATCATTTACACATTCAAAAAAACCCATGCCGCCGGTAGGTTGATCATTATCTTTGTTGGCAGTTTTCCTATTTATAAATGCAGCTACACGACCGATTATTTCCCCCTGATCATTTTCCAGGATCCATCGCGTACATTCTCCATGACGGAAATATTTGTTGGTTTCCGGATGAAAAACATGTTCAACATCCCTATCCAAAGGTCTTATCCAGCTGGTAAAATCTTTATATATCCTGAGTGGCAATTTTATAAACTCTCGGGCCCTTTTATGATCTGTCACCTCGATTAATTTCATGATCAGGTTAAATTTTGAAAACGAAATTAATAGATTTAAAGGAACTTAGTTAATAAGAAAGGAATTTTATAATTTTAGAATCTAGCTGAAATTAATGTCACTAAATCAAAATATCATGATGAACGAAAAAAGAAGAGATTTCCTGAAAAAAGGAAGTCTGGCCGTTGCAGGTATTGGATTGTATTCTGTCATTCCGCAAATCAGTTCTTTTGGAAAAACGACGAAGGATTCGTTTTTTAAAATTTCTTTGGCAGAGTGGTCATTGCACAAGACCCTAAGAGCAGGGGACCTTACCAACATGGATTTCCCGGCAAAGTCAAAAAATGACTTTGGTATAAATGCTATAGAATATGTGAATCAGTTTTTTATGGACAAGGCAGAGGATACGTCCTACCTGAGCGAGTTAAAGCAGCGGTGTGAGGATATTGGTGTAACCAGCGTTCTCATCATGATTGATGGAGAAGGCCAATTAGGCGATCTGGATAAAAAAGAAAGAAAAAGAGCTGTAGAGAATCATTATAAATGGATAGACGCTGCTAAATATCTGGGTTGTCATTCCATTCGTGTAAATGCAGCGGGGCGGGGTACGTATGAAGAAGTGCAGGATGCAGCTATTGATGGATTGGGTTTACTATCAAAATATGGTGAAAAGGAAGGTATAAATGTTATAGTTGAGAATCATGGAAGTTATTCTTCCGATGGGAACTGGTTATCGACGGTTATGAAAAAAGTTAATAATCCGTATTGTGGTACACTGCCCGATTTTGGCAATTTTTGTATTAAAGCAACCTTTGAAAACAGGGAGAGAAAATGTCTTGAGGAATTTGACAGATACGAAGGCACTAAATTGCTAATGCCTTATGCCAAGGGGGTCAGTGCAAAATCTTATTTATTTGACGAGAATGGGCATGAAACAACAATGGATTATTTCAAACTTATGCGAATCGTCAAGGATGCCGGATATACAGGACATGTAGGTATCGAATTCGAAGGTTCCATGCCAGAGGATGAGGGTATTATGGCGACCAAAAAACTGCTGGAAATGGTCGGTGAAAAATTATCGTAATTCTGAAGGGAGTTGTCTCAATATAGATCGGGTAATTTTACTCGATGATAGTTTCGGAGTCTTTAATAAAAATATTTGCAGTCAAAAACGAATTTATTTCGTATTCTAAGCTACTTTATTAAATAACAATTAATTTCAGAAACCTCAATATTTGATAAAAATAATTGGAAAACGGGGTAATTTGCATTAGTAAAGATTGTCCAGTAGAATTATTTATATATTATTTCCATTTTCTTTTGCTCGACCACCTCGTTCCGCCGTAGTCAAGCTGTGACGTGAGGCTACACTGCGACAAATGGGGCGAAAATTTTTTAATTTTTCGGGTTATATTACGTAATCATTATTCTCCAACATAATGTCAGCTATTTTCCGACGAGCTTCTTTCAGGTTGTATGGATCTATTTTAGTAAATCGTTTTAAACCTAAAAGCATCATTCGTTGTTCATCTCCATCAGTGAATGCATAAATAGTTTCTTTTGCTGATTTTGTAATGATATCCACCGCCCGGTATAAATATATCTTCGATACGGTAATCTGAGGATCACCTGCCTTTTGTCCTTTTAATAATATAGATTTTTCTGCTCTCAAAATCGCAGATTCAGCGATATAAATCTCAATAAGTATTTCGGCCAGATGCATTAGTATTTCCTGTTCCTCTTTTAATTGATGCATCAGTTTCTGAACAGCTGCGCCGGCTACCATTAATCCAGCTTTTTTAAGATTTCTTAATATTTTCTTTTCGGTAGCGAACAAAGATGTATCTCCGTTAGAACCCAGCTCAGGAATAGAGGTTAATTCTTTTTGCACCTGCAAGGCTGGTGACATCAGATCAAGATGGCCTTTCATTGCACGTTTCAGTAACATATCAATGGTTACCAAACGGTTGATCTCGTTGGTACCCTCAAAGATTCGATTAATTCTGGAATCCCGGTAACCTCTTTCTATTGGTCCCTCTGCTGAGAATCCCATACCACCGTGGATTTGAACAGCTTCATCAACTACAGCATCAAGTACTTCAGAGCCATGGACTTTAAGAATTGCACATTCTATAGCAAATTCCTCGATCGCACTCATTGCAGGATCGGAATCGGCCTTATTATCATCCAGAAGTTCATTATAAAAATCTTGAATGTATTGTCCCGTCCTGTAAATAGCAGATTCGACAGCATAAATTCGAGATGCCATTTCACCCAATTTGTGTTTGATTGCCCCAAATGATCCAATGGATTTCCCAAATTGTTTTCTTTCATTGGCATAACGTATTGATTTCTGTATTGCTACTTTCGATCCACCCAATGTGGCTGCAGCAAGCTTTATCCGTCCGATATTTAATATATTCAGGGCAATTTTAAAGCCTTTTTCCCTTTCACCGAGTAAATTTTCTACAGGTACCTTGCAATCATTGAAAAAAATCTGCCTCGTTGATGATCCTTTGATACCCATTTTCTTTTCTTCCGGATTCATCGTAATGCCACCAAATTTTTTCTCCACGATAAAGGCAGAAAGATATTTATCATTTTCAATCTTTGCGAAAACAATTAATATATCAGCAAATCCTCCATTTGTAATCCACATTTTCTGACCATTTAAGAGGTAATATTTTTTATCCTCACTTAAAATGGCCTTTGTTTTTCCGGCATTGGCATCCGATCCTGCATCTGGTTCAGTCAAACAATAAGCTGACAACAACTCACCTGAAGCTAATTTTGGCAAATATTTAGACTTTTGTTCTTCGGTGCCAAAATACAAGATGGGTGTCGTACCGATTCCGGTATGCGCAGAAAAAGCAACAATAAATGAATGGCTACTGCCTAATCCTTCGGCAATCAACAGATTGGTATTAAAATCCATAAAAAAACCACCATATTTTTCAGGAATTGCTGTTCCAAGTAATCCCAGCTGGCCTGTTTTCTTTAAGAGGGAAGGCATAAGATCCGGATATTCCATCGAATCGATTTTGTCTAATTTGGGATAAACCTCAGTCTGTAAAAAATCCTTACATGATTGTGCTATCAAGTGTTGTTCTTCATTCCATTCTTCAGGAATAAATATTTCTTCAGCTTCAGTTTCTTTTATAAGAAACTCACCGCCTTTTATTTTTCCGGTTTTTGTTGTTATTGACATCGTAGCTTGGTTTTAATATTAAAGTATTTCATAAATGCCGGCAACACCTTGTCCGCCTCCAACACAGGCTGTTACCATACCATATTTTTGACCTCTTCGGCGCATTTCATTCAAAATCTGGACGGTTAATTTTGCGCCTGTACATCCTAAAGGATGGCCCAGAGCAATAGCACCTCCATTCACATTCACCAAATTTTTGTTAAGTTCCAATTCTTGAATTACGGCCAGGGATTGTGCTGCAAAAGCTTCATTCAACTCGATCTGTTCAATATCTTGCAGTTTTAATCCTGCTTTGTCGAGTGCTTTGGGCACGGCTTTTACAGGTCCTATTCCCATGATGCGTGGTTCAACGCCTGCCACCGCATAACTGACGAGTCTGGCAAGAGGTGTTATATTCAATTCTTTTAGCAGTTTTTCAGACAGTACCAGAACGAATGCCGCACCATCAGATGTCTGTGAGGAATTTCCAGCAGTAACTGATCCTTCTTTTGCAAATACGGGTTTTAATTTCGTTAATGCTTCGATGCTGGTGTCTTTCCTTGGGCCTTCATCCGTATCTACGGTATAGGATTTAGTTTCGTATTCTCCGTCTGAATTCACAAATGTTTCCGAAACTATTACAGGAATAATTTCTTCCTTAAATATACCCTTTGCGATAGCATTTAAAGCTTTCTGATGAGAATTGAAGGCAAACTCATCCTGATCCTCACGACTTATCTTATATTTTTTTGCAACTTCTTCTGCAGTAAGGCCCATGCCTGTATAGTAATCCGGATTATTGGCTGCAATTGTAAAGTTCAAAGCTGTTTTCCAGCCAAGCATCGGTAGGAGCGACATACTTTCAGTTCCACCTGCAATGATACAATCTGCCATTCCACTATGAATACGGGCAGATGCAATATTGATAGCTTCAATACCCGATCCACAATAACGATTGACAATCATACCGGGAACTTCTTTCGGAAGTGAAAGCAATGAGATCATTCTTCCCATTTGCATACCCTGCTCGGCCTCAGGGATGGCATTGCCGACAATAAGATCATCTACTCGTAACGGATCAAGTCCTTCCACAGATTTTACCAGTGGTTTGATCACTTCAGCGGCTAGATCATCTGGTCTGGTAAACCTGAATCCTCCTTTTTTTGCCTTCCCTACTGCCGTTCTGTATCCTGCAACAATAAAAGCATCCATGTTATTTATGTTTTTATATTCTCTATTTTCAACTCAAAATTTTTCCAAATCACAAATCACAAATCACACATCTTAATTCCTCAAAGGTTTCTTTCCCTGAATGATGGCTTCAATTCTTTCCAAGGTTTTTCTTTCGCCCAGAAGTGACAGAAAAGCTTCACGTTCCAGATCCAGCAGATATTGTTCTGTTACATCCTGGGCATAGGATAATTCACCCCCACACATTACATGTGCTATTTTTTTGGCAATTTTAGCGTCATGTTCCGTAATAAAATTACCCATCAGCATGCCATTGATACCGGCAAGAAAAAGAGCTATTCCGGATTTTCCCATTACACGAATCTTTTCATTAGGATTCGGCATAATATATCCGGATTCAGCCAGTCGTAAAACAGCAGTTTTCGCATCCGTAATCAGCCGGTCCTTATTCAGAGTTATATGATCTTTACTAAGTAGTATTTTCATATCAAAGGCTTCATGGGCTGAAGTTGCTACCTTGCCCGTTGCAATGTTCATAAATGTGTTTTGTAATGTGTTCAATTCAATATCACCTTCTTCGTATACACTTGATATCCTTCTCGACATTTCTTTGGTGCCTCCCCCTCCTGGTATAAGACCGGCTCCGACCTCAACAAGTCCGATATATGTTTCAGCTAACGCCTGCACTTCATCGGCATGCATTGTTAGTTCACATCCACCACCAAGTGTTAATCCATGTATGGCAACCACTACGGGAATACCGGAATACCTTGCTCTCATGATGGTATTCTGAAAATGCCTGATCATATTATCAAGTTCTTCATATTCCTGTTCGATAGCATACATAAACACAATTCCAAGATTGGCGCCTGCAGTAAAAAGCGGACCAAGGTTTCCAATGATTAATCCCTGGTATTCCTTTTCGGCAAGCTCATATCCTTTGTTGATTCCCTCTATTACCTCACTACCCATGGTATTCATCTTTGAATGAAATTCAACATTTAGAATTCCATCACCAAGATCAAATACAGATGAACCGGAGTTACTCCAGATCACACGGTCTTCCCGGAGGTTATCAAGAATAATAAATCCTTCCTTACCAGGAATTTTCTGAAACGCTTTCGAAGTAATATCATAATAGTATTTTATTCCATTCTTAATTGTGTAAAATTCAGTGATATTTTGATCCAACATGTCATATACCCATTCGGCAGGTTTATAACCCATTTTTTCCATTTCACCGATGGATTTTGACAGATCGATAATATCCCATGTCTCAAATGGACCCAGTTCCCATCCAAAGCCCGAACAGATGGCATCGTCAATTTTATACAACTCATTTGTAATTTCCGGGATTCGATAAGTTATATATTGGAATAAGCCATAAATTGAGTCACGGTAAAACTGCCCTGCCTTATCTTTGCCTGTTAATAAAATTCTAATTCTTTCTTTCAAATGATCAGTTCCTTTGGCGGCATTAAAGGTTTCGAATTTTATTTTTTTTCGGGGTTTATACTCGAAAGAATCCAGATCCAGGGTGAGTATTTCAGAATTACCTTTTTCATCTTTCACCTTTTTATAAAATCCCTGTTTTGTTTTTTCACCCAGCCAATTCCGCTTTTCCAATTCGTAAATTATTTCCGGGAGTTTGAAAATTTCACGCTGTTCATCCTTTTCAAGTGAATCAAAAAGGTTTGTGGCAACTTTTATCAGGGTATCCAGGCCGACAACATCAGATGTCCTGAAGGTGGCCGATTTAGGTCTTCCAATAATGGTTCCTGTTAATTTATCTATTTCATCGATATTCAATCCAAGTTTCTTCATGGAATCTACCACCTTTAGAATCGCAAAGATCCCAATCCTGTTGGCAATGAAAGCCGGAGTATCTTTGCATAATATCGTGTTCTTGCCGAGAATTAACTGGCCATATCCCATTAAAAAATTGATTACTTCATCATCAGTATGATTTGAAGGGATGATTTCCAGCAACCTGAGATAACGTGGTGGATTAAAAAAATGAGTTCCACAGAAATGTCTGTTAAAATTTTCACTCCTGCCCTCGGTCATAAGATGGATAGGAATTCCCGAGGTGTTTGAAGTGATCAAAGAGTCCGGTTTCCGGTATTTCTCCACTTCATTAAAAATCTTCTTTTTAATGTCAAGATTTTCAACAACAGCCTCGATCGTCCAGTCACTTTGAGCTATATCCTTCATGTGATCTTCAAAATTGCCCAGGGATATTCTATCAGCGAATGACTTATGGTACAGGGGTGCCGGATTGGATTTTATAGCTGCATTGAAGGCCTGGGCGACAATTCTGTTTCTAACTTCTTTATCATTCAGCGACAATCCACTTGCTTTTTCCTGATCTGAAAGGTCAGACGGAGGGATGTCAAGCAAAAGTACATCTAGTCCTATATTTGCAAAATGACAAGCTATTCTTGATCCCATAATACCGGAACCAAGTACAGCTACTTTTTTAATGATTCTTTTCATAAAACTTAAACAGCATTTAGAATTTTTTTGATTTCACCGGATTCAATGATTTGTTGAACCTGTTCAATGACCTCAACAAAAACCAGTATTTTTTTTGCCGGGATCTTTTCGTGGATCAAATGATTAAATGTTTTGACGGTTGATTTGGCTATTTCTTTTTTCATTATTCCGAGTGGCGTGAGATAAATCTTTACCAGACGGCCATCATTAGCATCACGTTTTCTGATAATTAGTTTTTTGTGCTCCATGGATTTTAAAATCCGCGTAAGACTTCTCGCTTCCATACCCATCAGAGGGGCAATTTTTGTGGCAGGTGTTCCTTCTTGAGCGTCTATGTTTAATAATACAAATCCTATGGATGTGGTTATACCATGCTGGATGGCATATTGATTATACATCCTGGCGATTGCATGCCATGCAACCTTGATATGATAATCAATTAATTCTTCCCTTTTCATTATATATAAATATACGAAAAAATGTTATGCATGCATACTATTTTATGAAATATCTGTTCATTGACGGTGCAAAAGTGTTTCTAATGCTTACATTTTGAAGAGTTATTGGATTAATAGTAAATTTTTTGAAATTATGACTAGCGATACGTATAAGGATCTAAATCTTATTCTGTCCGAAAAACAAAAGATCATTGATAAATTATCGGATGAAAAAAATAGTCTGTTAAAAGTGATATCGCATGATATAAAAGCCCCTTTCAATCAGTTATATGCCCTTTTACAATTATTCGAACTGGAGGTCGAGGATTTGGGCGGCAGACCAAAAGAATACATCGATAAAATGTATCATGCGATTATTTCCGGCATGGAAATGATTCAGAATCTTACGGATTTGAGATCTATTGACCAGAAAAACCTTACCGTTCAAAAGGATAAACTGGATATTGAAAAGGTTTTAAAAAAGGCCTTATCACATTACCAGATTCAGATGAGATTAAAAAATATTCAAGTAGATCTGACAAATGAAGATCAATCAATAACGATTTATTCAGATGAAATGTTATTAATTAAAATCTTAGATAAAATCCTGTCGAATGCTGTTAAATATTCTGAAAACAATACAACAATACATATTCATTATGTAAAAATTCAAGATATTGTCAACATTACCATATTAGACGAAGGTCCTGGATTGAGTGAAGATGAAATCAGTCTTATTTATGAGCCATTCAGAACATTGTGTGTAAAACCCACATTTGGAGGGGGTACCACAGGACTGGGAATGTACCTGGCTTCAAAATTCAGTGAGATGTTAGGGATAAAAATTGTAGTTGAGCGTAAAAAACCCAAAGGATTGATGGTTAGTCTAAGCCTTCCCGTACGATAAAATTATTTTGAATACAGATCTATAAATAAATCATCATTTTCTTCAATAAGGGCTACCAGGGATTCAAATACATTAACATCCTTAATCACATAATTCCGTATACCCTTTTTTACCATGTCAACAACGAGATCGGGATCCGTATTGGAACTAATCATGATCAACTTCATACTTTCAAAAGATTCTTTAATCCTGGAGTATAATTCTATCCCATTCATCCCAGGTAGAAAATAATCTATAATTATTATATCAGGTTTTGCCTTGTGATTCAGTTCCTGAAGGCAATGTTCGGCGTTTGAGTAAACATCAATGACATATTTGTCGGTTTTTTCAAGTTTCTTTTTGATAAAACTGGCATATATCTCATCGTCCTCCACTAATAATATTTTTTTCATAATGATATCATCTCAAGTACCATATTAAGAATTTTTTTATTTTTCTCAAACTTTAGCTTATTATTCCTGATGCAAGTCTTAAATCTTTCCCTTATGCATTATCAATGACGTAAAAAATACCGAAGATGCTTCCTCCCCAGATTCCGTTCCGGGGTTTTTTCATAATTTTTATCAGTAACGTTCACAATTGAAATAAGTCTTTTCAAGATCCTCCGGTCGTCAGGATTGAAAGAGAAGAGATGCATCTTCCTAAGAAAAATTATTTCAAAGATAACTTTTTATCAAAATTATCTTTGCCTTCATCCAGGAACTGAATAAAGTTTGTGATGCTTAGATCATAGGCCTTTGGTTCGACTAAAAGGTTCTCATTATTATCCAGCAGAACATAAAATGGTTGTGCATTATTATTAAAATGATTGATTTGAAAATCCGCATTTTGTTTCCCTATGGTTTTTTTGAGCTTTCCATCATACGATGATTCATACCACTGTTCTTCAGGTAATTTTGTTTTATCGTCAACATATAGTGCAACAACTATATAATCATGCTTTAATCTTTGTAAAACCAGAGGATCTGACCATACTCTTGCTTCCATTTCACGGCAGTTGACACAGCCATGGCCTGTAAAATCAATAAACAGGGGTTTATCTTTTTCCCTGGCACATGCCAATGCCTGCTCATAATCAAAATATCCTTGCAGGCCATGTGGGAAATTTAGGAAATCATCATATTTTGGGGGTTCACAAAGATCCTGATGATCCTCAACTGTCGCATAATTTGCCTTTGTATTTCTAATTTCATCGAGAATTTTGAAATCATGCGTTGACATCGGTGGAAGGTATCCGGCCAGCTTTTTTAAAGGGGCTCCTAACATTCCGGGTATCAGGTAAATAACAAAAGAAAAAGTAATGATTGCCAGAATAAGACGCCCTACACTGACTCTTTCCAGTTTGCTATCATGGGGAAGCCGTATTTTCCCCAGGATATAAAATCCCATTAAAGTAAATATGATAATCCAGAGAGCCAGGTACACTTCCCGGTCAAGTAGTCCCCAGTGATATGCCTGGTCTGCCACGCTAAGGAATTTTAGTGCAAAAGCCAATTCAATGAATCCCAGAATTACCTTGACTGAATTGAGCCAGCCCCCTGACTTTGGCAGACTGTTCAACCATTCCGGGAATATTGCAAAAACCGTAAATGGAATGGCAAAGGCCAGTGAAAAGCCCAGCATCCCCAGTATGGGTTTTACAACCATTCCACCCGCCGATTCTACCAGGATACTGCCGACAATTGGGCCGGTACAGGAAAATGAAACCAGTACAAGTGTGAATGCCATAAAAAATATTCCAACCAATCCTCCCTTATCTGCCCGTTTATCCATCTTGTTTACAAAAGAACTTGGCAGATTTATTTCAAATAATCCAAAAAATGATAACGCAAAAATCAGGAATACAAGAAAGAAGATGATATTGGGCAGCCAGTGCGTCGCCAGCACATTGGCAATTTCTGGTCCCATGAAGGGAGCAATGATTGATCCGATAATGGTGTAGATCAGAATAATTGAAATACCATAAATCAATGCGTTTTTAATTCCCCGTGCCCGTGTCTTTGACCTTCCTGTAAAGAATGTGACAGTCATCGGGATCATCGGAAAAACACAAGGTGTAAACAAAGCGGCCAATCCTCCCAGAAATGCTACAATCATGAAAGATAGTAATGTATACGGGTCATAGGAATCCCGCTGCTTCAGCAGTGATTCTTTCCTTATACTGGTTTGTCCCGTTTCAGAAATTGTTGTTATCTGAGATTCTTGTTCTTCCTGGGTTTCAATCTCGATGTCAGCTTCATTGACAGGGATAAGGGGCTTTTTGATTTCCTCATCAGTTACATCTTCCTTTATCCCAACTTCGGTTTTTTCTTTTGGTTCCGAAGATTGTTTTTCCGGGATCAATTCAGGTGAAATATCAGCCAGAACTTTTATCTGATCAATTTTAAATTCATCATCAAAAGGGATACATTTCCCATCAATATCAGAACAAACCTGGTAGCTGTAACTTCCCTCAACTTTAAAGTTTTCTTTTAAAACTCTTATAGTCTGTCTGAATTGGCCTTTCCCAACAAAATAAGTGTACTCTCCTTCCCATAATTCATCGTATTTCTTTTTTGGATTTATCGGTTTTACATCGCCGACAAGTTCATATGTATCATTTGGTTCAAAAACGAATTCTGTAACCATGGGACCCAGTTCAGGATCAAAATCAGAAGAATAGAGGTACCAGTTATTATCGATGGTGATATTAAATACAATATCCAGTGTCTGCCCGATTTTAACTTCCCTGGCAGAGGGAGAGACAGACCAGGTGGCTGGATTTAGTATCTGTGAGAATGATCTGGAAGAAAAAGTGATTGTGAATGATAAAATCAGTAGAAATATCTTAGTGACTGTTGTTAAAGTAATTTTCATTTTTATCGATTCAAACCAAACCATGTTGTTACTCTAATAGACAAAATAACAAAAAATGCCTATGACTATTATGCCATACGCATTTTTATTTCCCAGGTTATAATTGGAGTTAATCTTTCATCAAGGCGAAATGTTTATAAAAGAGGATGATGGTTTCAATACCTTTATAAAAATTAAATAAACCGTAGGATTCGTTTGGAGAATGTATGGCATCCTCTTTTAGCCCAAAACCCAAGAGAATTGTATTTAAACCCAACACCTTCTCATACAAAGAAACAATGGGTATGCTTCCACCCTCCATAGTAGGTATCGGATATTTACCCCATCCCTCAAAAAAAGCTTCGCTTGCAGCCTTGAAAGCAATGGAATCAATCGGTGTAACAGCTGCTTCCCCTCCATGATGAGGTGATACTTTTACTTTTACCGTTTTTGGGGCGATGGAAGTAAAATGTTTGATAAACATGTCAGTGATTTCTTTGCTTCTTTGATCCGGAACCAGCCGCATGGAAATTTTTGCATATGCCTTTGAAGGTAACACCGTTTTTGCACCTTCTCCTGTATATCCGCCCCAGATACCGTTTACATCAAGTGCAGGACGAATACCCACACGTTCAATGGTAGAATAGCCTTCCTCTCCATTGATGTCCTCAATGTTGAGGGCTTTTTTATAAGTATCCAGATTGAACGGAGCTTTTGCAAATTCTTTTCTTTTTGTTTCCGGATATTCGATCACCTTATCATAGAATCCGGGTATGGTAATCCTGTTATTCTCATCTTTCAGAGAAGTTATCATCTTGCACAGGACATTAATGGGATTATCAACCGCCCCACCATACATACCGGAATGCAGGTCCCTGTTAGGGCCAGTGACCTCAATCTCCAGGTAACTCAATCCTCTCAGGCCACAGGTAATGGAAGGTGTATCATTGGAGAGGATATCGGTATCTGAAATTAGCACTACATCGGCAGCCAACTGATCTTTGTGTTCTTTAATATATATTTCCAGATTATTAGATCCAACTTCTTCTTCCCCCTCTATGATGAATTTAACATTACAGTACAGTGTGGATGTTTTCATCATGGTTTCGAAGGCTTTGATATGCATATACAGCTGGCCCTTATCATCACATGCACCACGGGCGTAGATCTTTTCATACCGGATAGTGGGTTCAAAGGGAGGTGTTTCCCACAGATCCACAGGATCGGCAGGTTGTACGTCATAATGGCCATAAACCAGGATGGTAGGTAAGGAAGGATCGATCATTTTCTCACCGTATACGATGGGATGTCCGGCCGTCTTTTCTACCCTGGCAATATCCGCTCCAGCTTCCAGGATCCGGTCTCTAATGTACTCAGCGGCCTTTCTAACCTCATTTTTATATTGTCCATCAGCGCTGATGGAGGGTATACGGATCAGGTTAAAAAGTTCATCAAGGAATTTCTTTTTGTTTTGTTCAATGTAATCTAAAAATACTTTGTTTTCTTCTTTCATGATTTACGTGCTTTTTCTTAATCAAAAATGGTTCATAAATATACTCAAGTTTGTTTGATTAGACCTAAAGCCTGGATGAATTAGCCCCATGGATCGGGAATATGTTTTACCATGCCTTTAACGGTCAAAAAATTTGTTGTAAGTCATTGAATATTAAAACTTGTAAATTAACTTTGCAGTCCCTTTCGGGAACAAGCGAAAGTAGCTCAGCTGGTAGAGCACGACCTTGCCAAGGTCGGGGTCGCGGGTTCGAATCCCGTCTTTCGCTCATTTTTATGTGGTGATATGGTGAAGTTGTGATGTTTTGATGTGGATTTGATTGGATATTATAAATCCAGATTACTAAAAATAAAAATTTGTTTAACCAGTTAACGTTCTTTTTATGATTAATCAACAAATACTTCGAGATAGAACTAAATATTTTGCTATTGAAGTAATAAAGTTCTCAAAAAGTTTAACAGGATCATTCGAATCAAGGATTATTATCAGGCAGATTTTAAGGTCTTGTACATCTATGGCTGCTAACTACCGGGCGGCTTGCAGGGGCAGATCTAAAGCTGAGTATTATGCAAAGCTTTGTATTGTTCTGGAAGAGGCAGATGAAACCTTATTCTGGTTTGAGATATTAGTAGAGTCAGAAATATCGGATAATCTACCAACAAAAGATTTATTGGTAAAAGCGTCGGAATTGGTAAAGATCTTTTCGGCAGCAAGAAAAACGATTAAACAGAATTTAAAAACTTAATTCAAAGCTTAAATATTGATTTAATAAATTACACCATTTACATATTGCTACATCACCACATAACCGTATTACAACATCACAACATAATTCGCCCGGATGGTGGAATTGGTAGACACGCAGGACTTAAAATCCTGTGACCCTCATCGGTCGTGCGGGTTCAAGTCCCGCTCCGGGTACAAAACAGAGTGAGAGTGAGAGTGAGGAGTGAGAGCGAGGAATTCATTTTTTCTCACTCTCACTCTCAAACTCACTCTGAAATTCATAATTAACTGTTCAACTTAAACCAATACAGCTATGTTCGATTTTCAAAAATTAGAAGTTTACCAAAAATCCAAGTTTTTCAATAAAGAGATTTATGCATTGCTGAAAAGTCAGCGATTTGATAGAGTAACAAATGATCAGCTTCGAAGGGCGTCTTTCAGTATTATGCTCAATATCGCGGAGAGTTCATCCAGGTTCAGTAAAAAAGATCGAAGACACTTTTTAGTCATTGCAAGAGGAAGTGCTTTTGAATGTGTGGCGATACTTGAATATCTGGAAGAAATTCATGAGATCAATTCAGATACATACATTTACTTTTATGAAAAATTAGATGAGCTTTCCAGGATGCTTTTTTCGATGATCAAGAAATTATCAGAATAATAGCAAGAGTGGGAGTGAGAGTGAATTTCGAGATACAATTCCCAAACTCACTCTCACTCACACTCTCATTCCCGCTCTCACTCTCACTCACACTCTCATTCCCGCTCTCACTCTTAATTCGAAGAAGAAAAGATGCCGGATAACGATTAAAACACAAATAGTTGCGACTCAGCACGGTATCGGGCCGGTTCTGCAAAGTATTTTTCTGCGTCTCATTTATCCTTCAGACCTTAGTATTCAAATCAGATCGTTATCTGTAATGAAAAAACTGAAAACAATCGTTTTGATTTTATTCCTTTTCCAACACGCCACTCTGCTTGGACAAACGCTGATAGAAGGATATGTCGTTGACAAAACGGGTGAACCATTGGCAGGCGCGAATGTCTTTATCGAAGAAACGTATAGTGGTTCGAGCAGTAACGTTGAGGGATTTTTCAGTTTTGAAACAGAAGAGACTGGTGAACATAATCTGATCGCAAGTTTTATTGGATATGAGGAAGTAAGCATTCCTTTGAATATAGGTAAAGATAAAGTTATAATCCGGATTGAAATGAAAGAGACCGTTAACGAGATCGATATGGTTACCATCACTGCCGGATCATTTGAAGCTGGAAGTATAAATAAAAAAACAGTTCTCAAGGAGCTTGATATTGTAACCACGGCGGGAGCCACGGGGGATATTGCAGGCGTATTAAATACCTTGCCAGGAACACAGACGGTGGGTGAGGAAGGCAAATTATACGTACGGGGTGGAGAAGATTACGAAACAAAAACCTTCATTGATGGAATGCGGGTGGTTAAACCCTATCATACCACGGTTCCTTATACGCCTACCAGAAACCGATTTTCACCCCTTATGTTTAAAGGGACTCACTTCAGCACAGGCGGTTATTCAGCGGAATATGGGCAGGGATTATCCTCAGCCCTGATCCTGTCAACGAAGGAAAAGGCCGACCAGACCCGCACCGATTTTACCCTCCTCCCGTTCGGCGGAGAGGTTGCTCAATGCCTGGCAGCCGAAAAAACCTCCCTGGCGGGCAAGGTAGGTTACTTTAACATGATGCCCTATTACGCAATCGTCCCGCAGAATATCGACTGGATAAAGTCCCCGGAATCAGTAGATGCCAACATGGTACTTCGAAGAAAAACTGGTAAGACAGGGATTTTCAAAGGGTATGGTAATTTCCTGTGGTCCACGTCTCAGTTGTACCGTTATGATATCGGTGATCCAGCGAACAAACAGGCATTCCGGCTTGTCAACCTGTATGGTTATGCTAATAGCTCCTATAAAAATATTATCGGAAAAAAGTGGTCGTATTTTGTGGGGACTTCCTATTCATCAAGCCGGGACAATTATTACTCCGATACTTTTGAGGCAAGTGAAAATACGTCCGGAGGTCAGGTCAAACTGACATTTTCAGGTGATATTAATAACCATATTGCCCTAAACACCGGAATGGACTTCTTCTACAGAGACCAGATCCTTACCTACATAAATACAGTGGATGAAGAACAAAATGCACTAAATTTTAATGAACGGATACTTGCCACATTTATTGAAACGGACATTTATCTTTCCAGCGATTTGCTTGCCAGAGTGGGGCTTAGATCGGAATACTGCCAGCTTAACCGGTCACATAATATAGCCCCCCGTCTTTCGCTGGCTCATAAAATGGGTAAAAACGGTACTGTTTCACTGGCATATGGTCATTTTCAGCAGGCAACAAACGATGATCTGTTAAGGATCGCAAATGACATGGAAAATGAAAGATCCACGCATTGTATCCTTAACTATCAACATATCAACAAGGGAAAAACCTTCAGGATTGAGGCGTATCACAAACAATATCGCAAACTCGTAAAATATGACCCTTCCAATATGTATAATACTGACGCATATAACAATTCAGGTGAAGGGTATGCACAAGGAATCGATATCTTCTGGAGGGATAGTTACAGTACAATAAAAAATGCGGATTACTGGATTTCCTATTCCTTCCTTGACTCGAAAAGAGACTACAGGGATTTCCCTGAAATGGCCATTCCAGTGTTCGCATCAAAGCACAATATTTCCATTGTTTATAAGCAATTCTTTCCGAAATTAAGATCCTTCCTCAGTGGGACTTACACATTTACTTCCGGAAGACCTTATCATGACCCGAATTCGAATGGTTTCAATACGGGCCGCACAAAATGCTACAATGATTTGAGTGCGACAATAGCTTACATGGCAACAGATAACATAGGCGTATTTTTCATGTGCTCCAATATGCTGGGTATAAATAATGTATTCGGATATGAATATGGCACAACGGTCAACGAGGAAGGACTTTATAACCGCAGGGCTATTATACCGCCAGCAAGAAGATTTTTCATTATCGGTGCTACAATTACGCTGAGCAAAAACGGGGTGATGAATCAATTACGGTCATTATAAACTTAAACAAATTAAAATTATGAAAACGTTAGCAACAATTGTTTTAATCATGGTTTTAAATCCTGTCTTCTCAAATAGCGACAGTGCTTATGAGAAAGCAATGAAAAAAGCTATGGAAAAATTGAATCAGGCGGAATCCATTGAGGATTGGCAAGGGGTAGTCAACCAATTCGAACGGATAGCGCGTAATGAGAAAGAAAATTGGCTTCCCGTGTACCACACAGCGTATGCACGGGTGATGATGGCTGCCATGGAGGAAGATATTCAAAAGAAAGATTCGTATCTGGATGCAGCGCAGCAGAATCTTGATGCCATAGAAAAGTTCGAGCACTTTGCAGTTGAGAGATTGGCACTTCAGGGTTTTTTGTATATGATCAGGATGTCGGTCGATCCTTCGCGTGGGATGGAATTAGGCCAAAATTGTGCAATGATTGTAAACCAGGCATATGCGATGAATAATCAGAATCCACGCGCAGTATTAATGTTAGCACAGTTTAATCACGGATCGGCCCAGTACATGGGACAGGACACTTCAGAAGCTTGTGCGATGTTCGATGAAGTAGTGCAATTGCTCGACCAGCCGGGAGCTGAAGAATCTGAACAATTTCTGCCAAACTGGGGCAAGAACCTAGCATTAATGATGCAACAGCAGTGTCAGAAATAGTTTTCATCAACTATTAATATACCTTTATCTGAAGATAGTATTTCCAGGAGTTAAAATCCTGAGGCCCTTTTGAGTATACGGGTTGACATTAGTATTCAAGTCCCGGTACAGACACAATAAAAGAGTGGGAGTGAGAGTGAGGTACGAGATTCAATTCCCATTCTCACTCTCCCTCTCACTCTCCCTCTCACTTTGTCTGTACTCTCACTCTGTTTTCAGTTTTCATTTGATCTTGTTTATCCTGCAAAAATCCCCCAGTTTTCGTTATGAAAATAGTTTAATAATCATGCCTATTGGCACATCTATTGTGCATAATTTATTATCTGTAAGAGAGTTTATGCGCTGATTCATATTGAATTCAAATATCATAAACATTATGAAACGGTTAATTTATGGCATTTTAACAAAAAAGATAAAGGAACTCTTACTTACAGTTCTGATGATTGTACTGGTTTTGATCTTATCCGGGTGCAAAAATGACACAGAGAAAGTTGAACCGGATATCAGACATAAAATTGATCAGATTATTGGAGCCTATATAGATGAAAGCCAAGACCCGGGGCTTACTATTCTGATTTACAGTGAAAGTGAAATACACCTTCGAAAAGCCTATGGATTGGCAAATGTTCATGCAGGTAAAATGTTTCGACCCGAAACGCCGTGTTTTATCGGATCATTATCTAAACAGTTTACAGCTATGGCTGTTATGATCCTTGTTGAAAAAGAGTTAATAAGTCTGCAACAACATATTAAAGATTACTTTCCGGAATATCCCGATTTATGGAAAGATGTAACGATACACCAGCTACTCACTCACCAGTCAGGAATATCTGATTACCTTAATGATCATGGTTATTCATTTGACGGAATGACAAATAGCGATGCCATTGATTATGTGATTGAGCATGGTCATATGAATTTCGAACCAGGTGTAATGTTCAGATATTCAAATACGGGTTATATTATTTTAGCCGAACTGGTTGAAAGAGTAAGCGGAAAACCACTAGATCAATTTTGTAAGGATGAGATTTTTTCCCCCCTTGGTATGGCTAATACTTACTTTGTTAACGATAATAATCAGGAGCCAGCAGATAGGGCTATTGGTCATACACTGAATGGTGAAATTTTTGATTATGACATCATGACAAATGGTGATGGAGGAATGATTTCAACAGTCGATGATATGCTAATATGGGATAAAAGCCTGAATACTAGTTTACTAGTAAGCGAAGAGACGATTGCAGACATGATGTCACCGTTTGCAGATATGAAAAATGGTGCATACTATGGCTATGGATGGTATATCGATAATTTTAATGGGTATGATTTAATATCCCACGACGGCGGTATTGCTGGAATATTTGCTTACGCAGGCCGCATTAAAGATAAGGATTTCTATATTTGCCTGTTTGGTAATAGCCCAAATTACTCATTATTTATGGATGTTATCAATGAAACTCTTGATTATTATTTTCCGGCAAATAGTAATGGGAGTTAATTCCGCTATATATATGTATATCAAGTAATTTATAAGTTCATTTTTTTACGCGTGGATTAAAATCTATTGATCCTTTTCAGTCGGGTGAGTTTGTAGACCGACAGGTAGGTTCAAGTCTCCAACTGGTGCAAGAATTCTTTAATGGAATGTAAGATGGAGTGAAATATGCCAAATGCTTTTATATTGGTGCAAGTGAGCCACTACTAAAAGCCCAGAGCTAACATTTACACCAGAGAAGGTTTTTCCGAAAGGGATCTTTTTATAGCTTTAAAAATAGCCGATAAAAATATACCCTTAAAATTAACAATAACATTCTGCTATCGTAATCGAAATAATAAAAATTGATAATTATATAACCTTTCCAACGAAGTTTGAAAACATCCTTATAACGACAATAAGTATTATAAGATCTGGTGCAGGATTATGTGTTTTAGTAATAGCTTTAGTTAAAATAGGTAAAACCTCCCTTTAATTCTAAATTTCAACTCATTAGATACTAAACCTATATAATATAAAATTTTTACGGAATTATCTATATTGTAAAACCCGATAATTGATCAAAATAAATTCCTATAATCAACTTTTTTCAATATGTTTAAATAACCAGTATTATTATGAAAAAAATACGGCCTGTTTTGAATCATTTATGGATTTTTTGTTATCAAATCCTGTTATTCGGGTATTTTTTACTTTTCGGATATGGTTGTGTTAATGAGTACAATAAAGAGGGAACATCTAAAATTACTGATGCAAAGGATAATAGTCATTCGATTAAGGATAAATTTTCAGAATCAGATTACAATCCGCGATATTGGCTGGAAGGGATTTCTGAAAAACAGCAAACAGATGAAGATTTAACCGAAACAAATGCAACATCAATAATGGACGATGTTTACGCAAAAGGTTGGCGGGGAGTTTTGTACTGGGGGGCAGACCGGAATGGTGAAAAAATGAATTATTATTTCAAATCGCCTTTTCTTGAACAACAGGAATGGGCGGTATTTAAAAAAGATGGTATCTCACCTCTCATAAGTGCTGCTCATAACAAAGGACTTAAAGTCATGATAAATATTGAAGGGGTTAATCCTTATCATTGGGAACAAAACCAATGGACTCCTGAAAACATCAGTAAGGTTGCTGAGGACCTGGCCACATCTGGTGTGGATGCTGTCTTTGAAGAGTGTTTTGAGGTCAAGTCGGATGTTTTTATATCTCTTGCCAGGAAACTGAGCAGCAAGGGCGTCGATTATATTTCAGGTACGGATCCAATGCTGCTTCGCGAAGCCAATTTCGCTTCTCTCTGGCCTGAAACTGGAACTGTTAATATTTATAATTACTACCTTAAAAGGGATAAGATATTCAATATCGCTACACTCACCCAGCATGGATCGCTTGGATATGGATGGGCAAAATACTGGGGTAAACCTACCTCGCTTATTTCGCCGTTAAACCGTAACTGGGGAATTCCCGTCGACATTTCACCGGCTGTAGTGAAGTATTTATGTATGATCAGAGCTCTCCAATTCAGGCTTGACAATTTTATAATTTTTGGAGGGTTGAAAGCCTTTAATCCGATTTTAACACAGGAATGGATCAAAGAATATGTGGATAAACAGGAAAAAGAAAGACCCCTTATGAATATTGTTGTCCTTCTTAATAAGCAGACTGGATATTCGGGAAATGAAACTGGTGATCCTCGCTGGAACCGGCTTTTCAACTCAGGTGATGCAATTACATCCGGTGCAATGAATGCGGGTTATAATATTATCGTTAGTGACAAAGTAGTTCCCGCTGATGCTTATTGGATATATGCAAAAGGTGGAATCAGTGAGATACTTCCTTCAGAGGTTGTAGCATTGTTTGGCACTGATAAACCGGTTTTTATTCAGTGCGGTACCAGCATTCCCAGTGGAAGCAGGATAACCCAGGGATGGAAAACCGTTCTTGATAAATGTGGGATTGACGGAACAAAAGCTTTTGGATACGGTCGAGACAAAGATAGCCCTTTAGAAAAATCGTTGCTACCCGACAAGGAAGTAGATATCCCATATACCGGCTATTATAAAGATATTTACCTGAGATTCACAGGATCAGATGTTCAACGTGGTATGGATCTGCGTGCCGGAACCATAATTCCTCAGGATGCAATTACCGGGGAGATATATTGTGTGCCCAATAAGACGTATGGCAGGGGGCCCTTTATTCTGGGTAAGAATAAGAAGTATGTGATAACTGCAACTGCACTTAACTGGGAGGTGGCTTACCCAATTTCGGATCTCCTGTCAGGATGTGGAATACTACCTTCATCAAATGTATGGGGTATTGCCGGAAGAAATGTAACTGCACTTCTTGCTATTGAGACAACCGAACTTGAGATGATAATCCCTGGCCTTGAAGAAGGTTCAAAGATTCATGTAGTCGTCTGGGATAAAAAAAATAATCTGAAATTGGAAGAGATCATAACGTATAAAAGCCCTTATAAACATATGCTAAAAGAATACGATTTCATAATTATAGATAAGGTTATTATTTAATCCCTCATTTTTAAAAGGCATTACAAAATATCTATCATGAATTATAAAAACCAGTCTAAAGTTACAGATCAGAGACTTGTAAGTGTTGATGCATTAAGAGGCTTTGATATGTTCTGGATTATTGGTGGCAGTGAATTGTTGGTTACACTGGCAAAAGCCAGTAATTTGAATATTCTCAGCCATATGCCTGTCTATTTTGATCATAGCTGGGGGAAATTTCATTTTTACGACTTGATCATGCCGCTGTTTCTATTTATTGTTGGCGTGGTAATGCCTGTAGCATTCAGAAAACGAATGGCCCGAGGTGAAAGTAAAAAAGTACTCTATAAACATATTATAAGAAGAGTGATTATCCTTTATATACTTGGACTTATTGTTTCCGGGCATCTGCTGACATTTGATTCTTCAAAATTACATCTGTGGACAGATACCCTTCATGCAATTGCCATGGGTTATCTTGTAAGTTCCATCATGATTCTTGAACTAAACATTAAGTGGCAGATTGGGATTATAGTATTACTTTTATTCCTGTATTGGGGAATTATGGCATTGATTCCTGTACCAGGCCATGGTGCGGGCTTATATCTACCTGAGACAAATCTTGCCCTTTATGTTGATAATGCAATTCTGGGTCAGTTCCAGGAGGGAGCAGGGTGGACCTATATTATCACAAATCTTACCTTTATCTGTTCAGTTATGCTCGGTGTTTTTGGGGGTTATATTCTTCAGTCGGATTGGAATCCTATGAAAAAAGTCGCAATACTGGCGTTGATTGGGATAAGTTGTGTTATAGGTGGGAAAATCTGGGGGATCTGGTTTCCGATTATACATCATTTATGGACCAGTTCAATGGTACTTTTTGCTGGTGGGTTATGCTTCATATTATTATCTCTCTTTTACCTCGTAATCGATGTGTGGGGATATAAAAAATGGGCATTTGTTTTTGTAGTCATTGGCATGAACGCCATTACTGTTTATGTTGCAACACATATATTTAACTTTTCAGTAATTGGAAACGTATTTGTAGGCGGATTGGCAAAATACCTGGGAACATGGAAAAATTTCGTCCAGGCTCTTGCGGCACTAACAGTAGTTTGGCTTATCCTTTACTGGATGTTTCGTAAAAAAACTTTTATTAAAATATAGTTACATTTTATTTCAAAACTAATCTTCAAATCTGAAATTTTTTAACTCTCATAGAAGATATTAATAACTAACTTACGAGTTTATGTACAGGAAACTAAGTTTGATAATAAGTATTTGCCTTCTGATTTCCGCATTTATTTCAAGTTGTGATAAAACCGATAAGAAAACGAGAAGCGCATCCAATTTTCCGGATAAATTTAAAGATATTAAATTAAAACCTTACCGTGTGCTTGTTATCATAGGAGATCAATGGAAAGATCCCACGAGTTACAATATCGATCCAAGACGTGTAAAGGGAACAGACTTTCTTGATGTGGTGAATATGCTGAAGATTTGGGGTGTACCATTTGATATTCTTCGCCTGGATGAGCAGCGGCTTCAGATAAACCGGTTTCTTGATGGAGTAGCCAGGCCAAATTATGGTTGTGTCATCTGGATGGCGGACCCTGATAAACTTAAAGGATTTTCAGCCAATTATCAGACTTTGAAGCGAGCTATTAATGAATATGGCATCAGTATGATTGCCCTATTCGACAACATTAAGACCAGACAGATAGCTGATCTGGTTGGTGTCGAATATAAGAATGTTAGTCAAATTCAACTTGACGGTAAAGCAGAGAAGTTTACCATATCCGGGCAGCATTTTATTACTTCTGATGCAATAAATGTTATGTTGCCTGACAGAAAATATTTAGCAAATACCAGTATACCTGCTGCCAACGGTATTACACCATATACCTTTGAGGAAAATGAGGATAAGACCATGTTTAGTGTAGTTAACTGCAAGGTCAAAGATTCCTCGACAGCGCTGGGTTTTGTTGATTCAATCCCTCAGTTCGTAGTTAGAGATATTAATAAAGATACAAAAGTGATATGGATCGGAGGAGGTAAGGATTGGTATCGCAAATACCCTGTAATGAGAGGTGTTTTCAGAAAAGCACTGGTATATTCAATCGGGTATGGAGTATTTAATGATAATTTTAAGAATGGTTTTATTTTCATTATGGATGATATCGGTTGCAGCGAACATGCCTGGAGCCTCAGATGGCATTACCCTACTCCACATAAGGATTCACTGATTAAATATCTTATTGAGCCTCTTGAGAAGTACGGATTTATGATGGTTCAGAATATTACACCGGGTTATGCTAATCCTGAAAAACAAATTATTGAATCACCTTGGACAGTTAAACCCTTCGAGGATATTTTCGGAAACTGGCAGGATTATGGTTCCACAAAAGAAGGCCTGGATGAAGGCATCAGACGGGGAGTATTTGAAATTCAGGCACACCGTGCCTGGACACATATGAACTGGGATCTGGATTCTCCCCCCGGGCCATGGTGGGGAAGTCCTATTGATGGAGAACTAGCAGTAACGGACTGGTATAACGAGGTAGTTGATGTAAGACGCGGACATGCACCTGTCCCATCGAATGACCTCCTGTTTATTTACAAAATGGGGATTGATGCAATTAAAAAATCATTTGGTGTGGTACCTTTAGCGGCAGAAGTTCGACCAGGTGCAGAATTGAAGGAGGGTACTCATGGCGGAGATGATAATGGCAGGATAGCCGCTATTGCAGGACTGGGTGTGAGTCGGGAATGTTATGTGGGATTTGATTATACCATTGAGTTCAGCATGATGATGCCTGAGCAATTTACTTGCCACGATTTGGATCTTACAGCACAAACCGGTTATCCTGCTGATCAGGCTGAAGCTAACTGGGATACGCTGCTCACTATGACTACTGAACAACTTGTCTCTTCAAATATAGCAGGTGGAAGAAGAATTAACCTTCATGATAATCTCGACTGGATCGAATCACGTAAGGATAAACACTGGATGGGCTTCAATGAAACATGTGCTTATCTTCATGCCTCTATTACAAATCCTGAAAAAAATGATATAGAGTTTTATTATGACGACCATTACTGTAAGTATTTTGAAAAAAATCCTTCGTTATGGACATTAGAAATGTCTGACAGTTATATAGAGGACCTGGGAGAAAAAACTACAGTTTCTATTGATGGGAAAACTTTGATATCTAATCTGAAAACTGTACAGGTTGTTGAGATTCCTGCTGGACTAGGTAAACACAGGATTGAGATATTTAGTGTGCAATGAACAGAATTAGGTTTATCAGACTAGCTCGAGATAATACAATATTCTCGAATATATTGTGTGTAATTCAGACCTCAAAATACTCTGTAATGGATTGATCTACATAGCTTATTTTATTGCTCCGAGTATAACACCCAGGACTTAAAATATTCTGTACCTCATCGGTCGTGCGGGTCCAGTCAACAGTGTTGGTACAAAAACAGAGTGAGTACGAAGAATGAGAGCCTGACTGCCGTGAGGCAGGCGAAGGATCCACTATGTTTCTATAAACACTCATACTTTCACTCTGTTCTTGGGCTTTTAAATTATTTGAGGATGTTTAAATACTTCTTTGATTTCAAGTTTCTAATAATACTCGAAATCTAAAATAAAAAAAAGTCATTGATTTGATTTATTAACGGTCTGCGGTTAAGTTGTGACGATTTCAGGTAAAATTATTACCTACACCAGATATGGAGTCATTCACTTGAAGCAATTGTTTGACCATTCATTTCACGATGTTCCCAACATAGCCTTTTTTAGTATCATAACCTGCCCTGCATGATAAAAATCGTGCTGTGAAATTCCGTGCAACATCTCATATACCGTGAATATTTTCCCCGAAACTAACTTATCAAGCTCTTCTACTTTTACTATTCGTACTGTATCAACAAGTGCCTTGTGAGAAAGATCTAAGTCATCAAGTGCGGTAGTCCAGTTAGCTTCCGTCGTTTCTGCTGGTGTCGGCCAGTCGGTCTCATAATAATATTCGACTTCCTCCTCAGCAATTCGGCTGCGGAAAATGTTATGCCATACGGTAAGATGGAGAGCTATTTCCCAGACACTGTGAACACCGGATATGGGATATGAGGCAGCTTCTGAAGCTGTAAAGCTGTGGAATAGGTCAAGGATTGAACCACCACCCCAGAATCCTTCGCAATAGGCGAGGTTAATCTGATTGGCGATGCGTTCTATTTCGTTCATGGAATACTCCCTGTAGAGCAGCGGTCTAACTACCAAATAGACTCCAATAATGAAATCTATTATTCATATAGGCAATTATTAAATAAGTTGATTTATAATATAGTAACAATATATTGCTTTACACAAATACTGCAACGAACATTATTTTTCACCTAAATCTAAAAATACAAAGAAAAAAACCCAAACCAAAGTTACAAGAACGGGTTAGAGAGCGAATATGATTAAGGTATTATAGTCATAGAACAGAAATAATGTCTCAGGTATCACCTGCAAGCGAAACCTGTCAGCTGCATTCCTTTGTTAGACAGAAGAATTACACTTCTGATTCATTTGGATCCCTTTGATTTCTGATTATTACGTATCAGTAATACGATTGCAACAAATGCCGGCAACAAGATGGCGATACTTACAGGTTTGCTAGCGAATTCGGGACGAAGGGAACTAACAATTACAAACGATACAAAGGAGACATATCCCGCAAGGATCGCGAAAAGGTACAATAGAGATATTTCACCTCGAAGATAGCGGCGTATAAAAACCACAAGTCCCAATATCGAAAGGACTCCACCAATTGCTGCGACCAATATCCAAGTAGTCATTGATTCTTCCTACTGTCTAAGATATATGCTACTGCTCTTATCTGCATTAAATTAAAAATACAACATATTATCCGGTTCTACAAAAGATAATATTTAGAAAAAACATATGCACAACAAAAAAATCTGAAGCACAACTCACTGAATTACGGCATTTTATTTATGGGTTTGTGTATTGATAGAAAGAGAAATTGTTGGAGAAAAAGTACCTGAACCCCTAGGGATAAAACAAGCACAGTTAAAAACCTTTCTAGAAATAAATAACGAAATCAAAGAAGCAAAAAATCAACAAAGCGATAAGCTTGTAAGTCTTTCTGGTCAATCTTGGATACGTATTATTCCCAATTTTCTACTTTAAAAGTTTATCTGAATTGCTGACTATAACATGCATATGGCTAAACGTTATTGGAACGTAGCTGTTATGGTTATGAGAATGTTCGGTAAACAGGGAGCCTGGTTTATTCCTCATACAATTACAACTGTTTTAATTACAGAGAGAAGTGTAAGCCAGAAAGCTGTTGAAATTGATGGACACTTTTTTTCACGGGAACCTCTTTCTATTACAGCCTCTTTTTCTTTTGACCACAACATTGTTGATAGAGAGCCAACCTCACGATTTATGAATCAATTTGCAGAAACAGTAAAAAATATACTGATTTAATGATAAGGTTACGAGATAGTAAGGGATAGTTAGAGGATTGTATATAAAGTAATGATTAACTTTGGTTTCCTCACCATGTTTAAATTAATCCTGTTTATTTTCAATATGTCATTCTTTGCTTCGGCGAAAAGAGAATTTGGTGGATTTACTTATTAAAAGCTGAAATCCGACTCCAACAACAAAATTTCTACTTCGGTAATCTAGTTTTTCCAATCTGCAATAAAAAATTAAATTCCTTTACACCTGATTCAGAATTGTCACCGTATTACGGAAAGAAAGGAAATGAAATAGGCCCGCGGAAGCTGAAAAAGGAATTACTTAATCCTGAATTCTCGAGATCTTTTACTATTGGTTGTGATAGGAAATATCATGGGATTTTGTTTGATTAGTGGAGAAGCTTTTTCAATCTTTACCATAATAAAGCAGAAATCAGATGAAAACGGCTTCCTTTTTTTTATTCCTGCTATTTATAATTTTTCAATCCTGCAAACAACAGGAAAAAATCTTCATACAACCCAATCCAATCATAACAGAAAACCAGCATGAAGGTACGGATGAATGGCTGATAACCGGCGTTGAAAAAGAAATCTGTGAGTTCCCCGAACATCATTTTTGCAGGAGGGAAGAAATTGAAGGTTATTGTTCCCATCAAAGTATTATAAGTGGTGATACACTCACCCTGTTTGTGAGTACGAATCCTGTGTCTGAATTCACTGTTGACATTTACCGAATGGGATATTATAAAGGAAAAGGAGGGCGGAAGATGATTTCCAGTGGAAAACTTCAGGGAATCATTCAGAAGGATCCTGATCCGGATCCGGAAACAAATTTATTTGAATGTGACTGGGTACCATCGTACTCAATTTTGATTCCGGAAGACTGGATCAGCGGAATATATGTAGGCAAACTTATCGCTCTCAAGGATTCATCGCAGGCGTATGTTATTTTTATTCTAAGGGATAATCGCAAAACTGATTTTCTGTTTCAATGTTCCGATATGACCTGGCAGGCATATAACCGATGGCCGTACTGGCATTCAATTTATGATGCCGGAAACACACCCTGGAACAGTTCCAACGAGGCGGTAGTCAGTTTCAATCGACCTTATAGCCTGTATGTGAATTTATTGCCTTCTGATTTCAACCCAATGTCAAATGGGGCAGGAGAATTCTTCCTCTGGGAGTTCCCATTGTATTATTGGATGGAAAAAGAAGGATATGATGTATCTTATATTTCAAATATAGATGTTCATCTGGACAGAGCAGGTTTTGAGAGAGCCAGTGCATTTATTTCGGTGGGTCATGATGAATATTGGACAGGTGATATGTTAGAAAATGTTACCAGAGCACGTGATAATGGATTAAATCTACTTTTTCTTTCAGGTAACTCAGTTTGCTATGATATGCAGATTTCACCTTCCGCCGATGGAACCCCTGCTAAAATTTTGGGGAAACGGCAGTTGTTCGAAAACGAAAAGAATCTGCTGGGAGCTACTTCTTATGGGGTAGGATATTCAGATTTTGTTTGTAAGATGCCGGATCACTGGCTATTTGAAGGAACAGGTATGAAAAGGAACGATACTATCCCTGATCTGATTGGTTGGGAATATCATGGAGTTCCTCTGAAAAATGATCCCACCCTGGTAGTACTTGCAAGCAGTGATACCTTTAATAACAGCTGTTGCCATTCTGAAATCATGCAGGATTACACAGTAACGCTATATCAAACACCTAAAAATAATTTTGTTTTTAATGCCGCGACGTGCTGGTGGTCCATGCCGCTGTCTTCTCCCCCCGGATTCCAGAATCCTATGAATGAAAGTTTAATGATCGATTTTTCCAAAGACGACAAAATAGTACAGCAAATGACCCGGAATCTTTTCAAAAAGGTTATAGAAAAATAAACTGCATTATGCACATTTTAATAATGAATGTGCTTCATAAAAAAATTTCTCAGCAGTTTTCTGGATTTAGTTGTGATGCTATTCCTTTATCCCATACATAATCCCATCCAATCCACCAAAAAAGATCCAGCCATCTCCAGATACGGGAGAAGAGGCAAATCCAAAGGCATAGGCATCACTTATGGGTTCGGCAATTATCTTCCAGATCGGTTTGCCGGTTGACTTATTAACCGCATAAAAGTTTCCCTTCATTCCATCTGCATAGAAAAGTGTTCCTACAGTTCCAATATATACTGCCTTATCAGTAACCACTGGTGTTGGCCAGGTCCATCCTTCCGTGTGAAATTTCCACAAGGGTTGTCCATTCGCCGGATCGAAGGCAAATAGCTTTCTGTAATCAGAGCTGCCAATAAAAAATGTACCATCATAAAAGACCGGTGATGATTCAACCCAGGATCCCCAGTAATTTATTTTCCATAATTCATCTCCACTGATTCTATTCAATGAAAAAACAGATGCAGCTCTGCTGCCAAATATTAATTGATCATTTATTATAAGCGGTGAGGACTGGATATACAATCCCGCGTCGTATTCCCAACGTAAATTACCATGTTCGACATCTAAAACATACATCTTGTTATCCCAGCTGCCGACATAAACATTACCTTCATGCACGACTGGAGTTGACCGGATTCTTCCCATTGTCTGAAATTTCCAGATTATATTACCATTGTTAGCATTAACTGCATAGATACAAGAATCCATACTACCGATATAAATTTTGCCCGTACTATATATTGGGGAGGAACAGAGATAATCAAAAGTATAGTCATCTTTTGATAGGTTTATTCTTGGAGAGACATTATTTCCTATGTATGTTTTCCACTGTTGTTTGCCTGTTTCAACATCCAGAGAATACAAATATCCATCATCACTTGAAAACCAGATATTTCCATCTAAGGCTAATGGTTTTGACCGGATAGCTCCCTCACTTTTAAAGGACCATTCCAGTGTTTTATAGTTTAAATTCACGGCAAAGAGGTATCCTTCCTCATTTCCGAATAACACCCTCCCCTTATAAAACGAAGGGGATGACCATATGGCAGCGTTTGTTTCAAATTTCCAGTCTGGGTTTCTTTCAGGACATTTTACTTCATAGGTTGGGATCATATCAATTCTAGTCATCTGTATGGAATAATTCTTCCCAAACATGAATATTTCACTATAAACTTTGTCTTCTTCTATATTGTATTCTCCTTTAAATCCAGCTATCTGAAATTTATTGTCTTTAAAGACAAACTTACCTGCAGGTATATTTCGGAAGCCGAATTCCGGAATATCAGCCAAACACTGAATACTATCCTGATCTGATTTATTGAACTGAAAAAACAGTTTCACATCCATACCCTTTTCTTCCAATTTGAATTCCCATATTCCGATAATTGATGTATCACCGATATTCAGGTCTTGTGAAAACCCATTTGTTGAGAAAGTCAGACATAAAGTAAGTATAACATATCTGGTTGTTTGTAAAGAGAAGATCGTTTTCATATATCTAAAAAATAATTTACAGCAAAAATTACTGCTATCTGTTTGCAATTGTTATGCCAGACACATAATCCATTTTATTAGCTTATCCAGGGTCATTATTTAAAATTGTCATTACTCGAATTATTCGGCTGCGGACAGTATATGTTCGAATCAGGACATGGAAAATCTAGCAATTCTCCAGATAATGCATCAATTATAACGCTTGACATTAAGATTTTTATGAAATTAAAATAAGTGATTTACAGTTCAGGAAATTCAAAACCAGATGATTCATGAAGCAGCAATGTAACTGGTATTCTGGATAAACATATTTATAAAAGATTAGTTAATAGATATGAATGTTCATACAACCGCAGAAGAATGGATATTACCATTACCTGCCGGGGGTAGGATTTTCTGGTAAATCTTGATAAAAAGGTTCATGATTTTCACAAATCGATTTCGGGTACCTTAACAGATGAAGAAGCGCAAATATTAACAAAACTTATTATAAAATTAAAGGGAGAAGAATAAGATGAATATGATAGTAGCATTTGGTGCAAGTAATAGTAGTAAGTCAATCAATCAGAAATTGGCTCTATGGGCCTCAGGTCAACTTGAAAATTCTGAAGTGCGACTTTTAGATTTGAACGATTATGAAATGCCGATTTACAGCATCGATCGCGAACAGAAATATGGCATACCGGAAAAGGCATACCAATTAAAAGAAGTCCTGAGGGACTCAGATGGGATCATTATTTCATTTGCCGAACATAATGGAAGCTATACGGCAGCTTTTAAAAATATATTGGACTGGGTATCCAGGATAGAAAGGACCATCTGGCTTAATAAACCCATGTTTCTACTGGCTACATCCCCGGGACCAAGAGGTGCGATAAGGGTATTATCAAGTGCCCAGAATGCTTTTCCTTATCAAGGAGGACAGGTAGAAGCGACTTTCTCATTGCCGTCGTTTAGTAAGAATTTCAACATAGATCATGGTATAGGTGACTCAGGATTAAAAAATGAATTTGAGAAGCAATTAGCAAATTTTGAAAGTGCAATTCAAGTTAGAAAAAATGAACTATCACCAACAAACTCGTTATAGGATAAATCATCAATCCTTTGAAACAGCAATCAGGTTATGCTGTGTCCTGAAAAACATAATATTTTCCGTAATGGCTGGTGTCACCATACAAACATCGTTAAGAAGATTCTCAGAGACTATTTGAAAACTTGCTCCGCTTTTAACGATATAAACTTTTCCCATATCATTTACAAGGTAGATCTTTCCGTCAGATGCCACAGGTGATGCAGTAAAACTTTCGGCTCTGCCCAGCTTTTCTTTGTAAATCTGCTCCCCGGTTTCAGCATTGTAACAAGCCAGGCCGCCATTCCAGTTTAAATTATATAGAAATCTATCATATAAAAGCATGGTTTGTATATAGGATCCACCTCTTTGCACACTCCATGCTATATAGTCATTAGAAATTTCATTATCCCTGAGTGTAATATCTCCCCTTGCATTGGTTTTAATTGCTAGGATAGGTGATTGCGGGCCATGAGCACTGTTAAAATAGATCAAACTCTGTCCATTGATGGGCGTTGGGATGGGGATATCACCACCTCCTGACATACTCCAGATCTCTTTACCGGTTTCTATATCATATCCGCCACGATGTTTATAGCCATTTAAAGCTATAAAGGTTTTTCCCTGATCCTGGTAAATATTCGGTGTGCACCATCCGGGATATTCATCCCTTTCCTTTTTCCAGATTTCATCGCCCGTACGCACATCAAAGGAAGCAACAAAAGAATTTTCCATCACGTCACACTGAATGATCACCTTCCCATTGTATATGATCGGTGAGCTGGCAAATTCCCATTCGGCAGATTCAACGACAAAAAAGACAGATCGCAAAACACCAAAATCTTTTTCCCACTGCAGATTCCCTTCCATATCAAAACAATACAATCCTTCCGAGCCAAAAAAAGCTACTACATATTCGCCGTCTGTAGCCACAGTAGAATTAGCATGGGTAGATTTCGGATGTCGTTTTTGTTCCGGTATACCCATACATGCTGTTTTATCCCATATTACTTGGCCTGATATTTTATCAAGACAAAAGACTTTCCACTCGTGCTCCGAATCATCATTCACGGATCCGATATCACCAAATATACCGGTTTTTAATCCTTCGTTATCCCTGGAACTGATAGCAGTTGTAATAAAAAGTCGATTATCCCAGATCACAGGACTCGACAGACCAAGGCCGGGAATTGTTGTCTTCCATTTTATATTATCCATATTATTAACATCCCATTTATCTGGAAGATTAGCGTTATCGAGCACACCTGCAGCAAGATGCCCCCGGTACATGGACCACTGTCGTTCCGGGTTGATCTCGTTCGCTGTATCTAGAGAGGGATTAAATTGGAGAAAGGTTAAAAACAGGAAAAATGATATTTTTAACATGGCAACTGAGATATTAAATTAAAAAAATATAACTAAAGATATTTTTTGCGTACAACAATATAGTTATTTTTTAAACGCTTATGAAATCCATTTTTTGTTTTGTTGCTACACTAATTCTGTTTACCCATTTTTCAAAGACTGATGAAATCTCGCAATGGCGCGGGCCTAACCGGAATGGAATTTATCAGGAATCAAATCTATTAAAATCCTGGCCTGAATCCGGACCTGATTTATTATGGAGCCTGGAAGGTATTGGGGAAGGATATTCTTCAGTTACTATTAAAAAAAAATATGATCTATGCTACCGGCAAAAAGGACAGTATTGAATACCTGACGACCGTCGATACAGCTGGAAATCAAATATGGCAAATACCTTATGGTCTTGCTTGCAGGCAATCATTTCCCGAGACCAGGTGCACACCGACAGCCGAAGGAAACAGGATTTACGTGATCAGTGGCCGCGATGAGGTCGTATGTGTGGATGCAAACCAGCGTGCCATTCAATGGAAAGTAGATGGATTCTTTCAATTTGAAGGGGCACATGCAATGTGGGAAATTGCCGAGTCTCCCCTGCTGGTTGAAAATAAGGTCATATATACTCCCGGAGGGGATAAAACCACCATGGTGGCCCTGGAAAAAAATACGGGTGAAACAATATGGAAAACAGAAAGTGTCCAAGATTCAACTGCATATGTTTCTCCCATTTTAATAGAGCGTGGTGGGAAAAAGATAATAGCAACACTAACCCATAATTTATTATTAGGCGTTATTGCTGATAATGGAGAAATTTTATGGACTTTTCACTATGGTGAATATGAAGCGCCAACCTTTCACCCGGAAGCTCCATTCATCAATTGTATTACACCCATCTATCATAATGGCCGCCTTTTCATTACCAGTGGTTATGATCATATTGCCATGATGTTCGACCTTTCACCTGATGGTACTGAAATAAGTATTGCCTGGCATCAACCTTTACTCGATACACACCATGGAGGTGTTGTACTGGTGGATGGATACCTGTATGGATCAAACTGCATCACTAACAGTAAAGGAAACTGGGTCTGTGTGGATTGGGAAACGGGAGAGGCCATGTATGAAGAGGAATGGGAAACGAAAGGTTCAATCATAGCTGCTGAAAGTATGCTGTATCTATATGAAGAAAGACGGGGTCATGTTGCCATGGTCAAATCTGATCCATCGGGATTTCAATTGGTCAGTTCATTCCGGCATGAACTGGGCACAGGACCGAATTGGGCTCATCCGGTGATACATGATGGTATTCTGTATATCCGGCATGGAAAGGTTCCAGCTGCGTATAAAATCAGGAAATAAGGGAGTAGGTTAATCGTTTAACTGCTTAATTGTTTAAAATTTGTTGGATCGTGGATTTGTTGAATCGTGGACCCAAATACAGGATTCCACAATTCCCCCTCTTTCACGGTTTTATCTTATCATACAATCCCAGCAGTTTTTCACTAAAGATCTTTCTTATCTCGGTTTCATGCTCACCAATCGGTTTGACCGGGATCAGGTCATACAATTCTTCACGGCTAAAGCCTGACTTGAACATAGTGTTTAAACCATACATCATGGTAAAATATATCGCATCCTCTACCTCCTGTTTATTCAATTCCATCTGACTTCCGATCCTACACAATTCATCCCACTGGAACCAGAAATAAGTAGGGGCCATGGCAGATATCATTGCATAGGCTTCGAGTTTGGATTCGGCGACCTCGAAGGTGGTTCCAAGCTTTCCTAAGAATTGATTAATCAGGTTTTTATCTTCTTCAGGAAATTCCGCGTGAAAACAAATTGGATTGTATCCTTCATTCCTGATGGATGTTGCGTTGGGAATAAGACGGATTATCTTTTTTGTTTTGGAAAGTGTACTGGCTATTCTATCTATCGTGATTTTTGGGGCTAATGAAATAATTACCACATCCCTTGAGATCACAGGTTCTATCTTTTCCAGTGTCTCCATAATGACAGGTGGATGTAATGCCAGGAAAATATAATCCCGGGTAGCAACTGTTCGCAGATCCGCGATGTTGATTTCAGGGAATAGCTTTTTAAGACGGTCATTTACTTCTTCATTAATATCAAAGGCATAGATATGATCCAACTTTTCATGTTTGTTATTTAATGCCTGAAGTATTATGCGGGTTACCCTGCCACCGCCGATAAATCCAATGTTTTTCATAATTATAGTATTTAAATATTAAAAATTGTAGCTAGAAATCAGACTTTCTTTTATGAATGTCTACATTATTATAAGAAAAATTTAACTTATCCATGGCAATTATTACAGCTGAATCAATTAATAATAAGTACGGCTGTAGGTTTGAAACTAACATCAAAATTAAATCTCAATTCCAGTCCAAAAATTAATTTATTACTCAGACAACAAACTTTTCCTGTTTTTCTTTTGCCATATTAATCAGGGATTTAAAACGGAGATCATCCCGGAGAGGCTTGAGATAGCGGTTATGTTCGGTCAGAAATCGATAATTTGAAAATCCCCAATTGACAGCATGCTCCAGGTAATACAGAGCCTGTTCATTTTCACCTACCTGGATCAGGCAATTCGCCAGGTAGTTTGGGAACCATTCATCCGTTTCAGCCATATCCTTGAGTATTGTGGATTCCAGCACTTCATAGACACCCTTTTTATTTTTTTTCATTGCCTGAAGAAACAACCTGCTGAAATCTGATAGTGCACCTGCCCTCATGTTAACTATTCTTTTAAATACTTTTCGCGCCTCATCTTCTTTTCCGGCAAATGCCGCGGCCTGTGCCATCCACCAGTCAAAGATCGCTTCTTGTGGATTTAGTCTTTTCTCAGCTTCATGAAAAATTGTGAGTGCGGTTTCGAATTTTCCATCAAAGATATAAACACATGCCTTTTGCCAGGAAGAAAAAAAAGATAATGGGTTAGACAGGATAAAATCTTCTGCATGGTGGTATGCTTCCTGTATTTTACCCACTTCCGCGAGAAGAAATCCCAAAAATGCCACATTTGATTCAAGCCCCAATTTTTTAGCCTTTATGGTATTGATTATAGTCGTGAACATATCACCCCGTTTATAATGCATAAGTCCTAATCCCAATAGAGCCAATGGTTGTTTCGGATCAATGGCGAGACTCATTTGAGCATATTTTTCTCCCTCATCCAATGTTTCTTCTTTGATGCTGATACCAAAATCATAAGCAGCCCAACAGGTATAACTAAGGCCAGCATACAATAATGCATTGTCTCCAACGATATCCAGAGCATTTTTTAATAATTCCTGAGCCCGTTCAATACCATCTTTGGTAAACTTCCATAGTTCCTGTTTCGCCTGCAGCCAGATATCATATACTTGTGGATCATTAAGGGGACGTGCGGAAAGCTTTCGGTCTTCTTCAGGGGTTAATTTCCCTTTTAATGCTTCTACAATTCTCCGTGCCAGTTTTTCCTGGAGATCAAAAATATCGTCCAGTGTACCGGAATAACTTTCTGCCCAAAGGTGTGTATCGGTTACTGCATCAATAAGTTGTGCAGTAATCCGGACATGGTTTCCGGCACGTCGTACACTTCCTTCCAGTACATGTTTTACATTTACTTCTCTGGCAATTTCCGGGATGCTTTTTTGTGCACCCTTAAACAGCATGGCTGATGTACGGGAGATCACCAGCAAGCCGTGGACTTTTGAAAGTTCAGTAATGAGTTCATCCGTAAGACCATCTGCAAAAAAAGCATTCTCCGGATCCGGGCTCAGGTTTTCAAATGGAAGAACAATGATCGATTTTTTATCAGGAGACATTTTTTCAGTAAATGACTGACTGGATTTCTGTAAGGGAATTTCATCGCAACATACCTTATATATCTTCACTGTTTCATCAACATTCTTCAAAAATTTTTCCTCTACAAATTCAGCCCTGATACCTGTTTTATTTCTGATATTTTTATATACTTCTCCACTGATGATGATGCAACCTTCATCTGCAAATTCTTCTAATCGTGATGCAATATTTACACCGTCTCCAAGCACATCTCCTCTTTCGAAGACTACCTCACCCTCATGGATACCTATTCGCAGGGGTATATCTTCGTTTTTAGCCTGTTGCTGTATTTCCCCTGCACATCGGACGGCATTTGAAGCGGAATGAAAACTCGCCAGGATTCCATCCCCCATTTCCTTAAGCCATTCCCCATGGTATTTTTCAATCAGTGATCTTTGAAGCTGGCGATTCTGGCGTAGTAATTGAAAGGCGGCGTCTTCGTCTTTGCCCATGATGGTAGTGTAGCCAACTATATCCGTAAACATTATTGCAGCTAATCTTCGTTCGGACATCGTATATACATTTTAAAAAGTGTAATCAAGATAGTGATTTATCTTCGATTATTCAATATAAACAGATTTATGAATGCAATGGTCATTCGGGAGTAATACCACAATGTTGCAACCCTGATGGAACTGCATTACGATAGCAGTCAATTCATTACTACATAAATTCTGCCCAGGCGAGTAATCATAAATCGTATTTATACTTAGATTTTTGGTAGTGGGCTTCCCTGACTGTAAGAACAAGGTTTGATTAGTTAATAATGCAACCTCTCCTAGGTTGATGTCTGATTGCATTTTTGTAGTTACAATATAACAACCTCTCCGAGATTGGAATAATGTTTCGTGTATTTTTTAAAGAGGTAGATAAATTTAAGTATCCGCGAAAAAATTACATGGTTTAAATTAAGATAGATTATGAATTTATTCACCGATCCCATTTATGTTGTATGATCAAAGATATGTAGTTGGCGGACATCCAATAACAACATAATTGATTTTGAAGATATTGCTAAAAATGGAACATCCATTTAATGCTACCCCGGCGGGATTGCATTAGTGTAACAACCAATCAATATATCCATTAACCACGCCCAGGCGGGGTTTTATTATTATTCATTTTTTGTTTAACAAATGAACATTATTTTTTAAATTGGAATCACACCAGTTATTAATCAGCTATGAAACCTAATACGTATACACAGCTTTATGTGCAATTGGTATTTGCAACAAAATTCAGAAAGTCTTCATTAAAAAACGAATTCAGAAAAGAGGTATGGAGATATATTTCCGGAATCATTTCAAACAAAGATCACAAATCCATCATAGTCAATGGAATGCCGGATCACGTTCATATACTGATTGGTTTGAATCCAAAAATGGCCATCTCTGATTTAGTCAGGGATATAAAAAGAAGTTCCTCTCACTTTATCAATGAAAACAAATGGGTTCCAGGCAAATTTCAATGGCAGGATGGATATGGTGCATTTTCATATAGCCGCTCTCACCTTTCAAATGTTTATAATTATATAAAAAACCAGGAAATCCATCATTGGGAAAAAACATTCAGAGAAGAGTATCTTAACTTATTAAAAGAACATCATGTAGATTTTGAAGAGCGATATATGTTTGAGTTTTTTGAATGATTAGAGAAGTGTACCAGTTGATGCTAACTGCCAAGTACTTTTAAACTTTTTGGGCTTGATATTGACAAACTTTAATAAAACCTCTCCGAGGTTTATATTTGCTTGCGTTACTGAACTTACAATATCACAACCTTTCCGAGGTTGCATTTGTTTGTGTTGCTGAAGTTACAATAAAACAACCTCCGAGGTTGAAGTTAATTGGAGTTTTTTTATATTACACTAGTCCAACCTCTTTGAGGTTGGCACTATTTTATTTGGGGATAAGAAATTCAAAGAATACAAAAACAGTATACCTGCTTTTAAAAACAAAATGAAATTAGTGAACCTTCCTAATGCTACCCCGGAGGGGTTGCATTAGTGTAAAAACCAATCAATATATCCACTAACCTCGGAGAGGTTTCATTTTTATTTGTTTTACAAATATGAATATTCCTTATAGTTGTAATTGATACTTCCGATATAAAAATTGGAGTGGGGATCTGATGGCGTAAATTTCTACCTACGATCATCTCATAGTAAAAGATCTCAATGGGTGATTTTTTCAGATTACTCCCCCAATAAAAATCGGTGTCGAAATGACAGAAACAGCTCTGTTACATATCATCTCCCAGCTCCTCCATCTCCAGGACTAATTCTCTCAACGCGGCTTTTTCTTCCTGCGCTTGCTGAACAATATTCTGGAATTCTTTATTTCCACGAATTTTTTCAAATAGAGGGTCCCGTAAAATATAATCATGGAGGCCATAGGTAAAACCTTTTTCTGCATAATGACTTAAATAATCAAGCGCCTTTTTTTCTTCGCCAAGAAATGCATATACCGCCGCAAGATCATATTCCACGGTCTGGTATCCTTCGCCTGATAATAAGCTTTCACGGCAATACGCTAACTGGCTTTCAAAATATTCCTGTGCTCTGGATTCCTGACCCAGGTTCCAGAAAACGTAACCCAAACGATGGGCAAATTTCAGCGGGATGCGCTCTTCCTTATCAAGTGTATCGATCACCTGGGCATAATATTTCTCTGCTTTTTCGAATTCTCCCAACCCGGCATATGTATAGGCGAGTTCAGAGATACAGGCGTTTGATCCTGGGAACATTTGTTGAATCGAATCGATGAATGCCAGTTTTTTATCAATTTTACCCTGAACTTCAAGCAACCAGGAGGATAACAAAATGGGCTCCATGACATCCGGTTGTAACCGGATCGCCTTATGTAGATGGTATATCGCTTTATCATAATATCCGATATTCATGTAACCGTAGGCTATGTCATTATGAAAACGGGGGGGCCATTCTTCAACATCACTTAATTGCCGTGCAATTTGATAATACTTAAATCCGGTATCATATTCCTGTTTAAGCTGACAATAGATCCATCCAAGTGTAAGATAGGCTGAAACGTCTTCCGGATTCAATTGAATACATCTGTTAACATCCTCAATGGCTTTTTCAGGATTTCCCGAATGACCATAATATTTTCCCCTGAGATGCCATGCTTCTGCCAAATTGGGATCGATAGAGATGGCATGATCACTAAGGATCAAAACCGAGTCGAGATATTCCTTTTTCAAAAACTCTTCTGACCACCAGTAAAAGGTGTCAAAATACGTCCATCCCAAACCGATATAGCCTGGAGCCAATTCCGGATCTTGTTTGATTGCCTCATTGTAATGACATTTCGCACATGCCAGTTTTTCCCTGTCAAGGCTATCCCAGTAAATTTGAGTATGTTCTTTTCCAATAAGATAAATATCATAGGCAGTAAGATCCGTTTTTTGCTTTTGAGTTTCACAACAATATAAAAGGAAGGAAATAATGTATATTCCAGTGATAGTATAGGTAAAACTTGTTTTCATATTCAAAGAAAATATTATTCCATCCAATAAGGCCTTATTCCTGTTTTCTTTATGATATTCTGAAATATTGCATTATCCCTTAAATTAGTAAATTGAGGGTCAACAGCAGTAGTGAGGATCCAGACATCCCGGTCCTGATAGGCATTCTCGAAATATTCCATTGCCAATGCTTCCTGATCCGTACCAAGCAACGCCAGACCAATATCAAAGTTTGTTACAAACTGTTTTTCTGATATTTCCATAATTTCCCTGAGAATATTTTTGGCTTTTTCAGTTTGTTGAGCAGCACCGTAGCAATATCCCAAACTGGACAGGTATTGAGGGTGTCTTTCTGATAATTTTACTGCTTTTTCAAGATGGAAAAGAGCAGAATCATATTGCTGATTCACCATATAATTATGTCCCATCCAGAAATGAGAGCGTGGGAAATCGGGATTGAGTTCAATGGCAGATTTAAAAAGATCACGGGCCCTTTGGTAAGTTCCACTAACATAAGACATCCATCCGGCTGATGCCATAATAATACTGGATAAGGGATCAAAACTGCGCGCCATCTGTATATGCTGTTCGGCCAGCTCAAATTTCCCCTGCGCAGCAAGCATCCACGCATACCAGTGATGAGCCGTTGAATAACTGGGTTCATAATTCAGTGCCAGATCAAAATATTCCCTGGATCTTTTCCAATCATGATCATAAAATGCATATACCCAACCAAGAGAAGTATGTGCCTCGGCTAATCTGTAATCCAATTTTATCGCTTTATTAGCAGCTTCTTTTGCCATCGAATGCCCTTCCGTGGAAGACATATAATTATAGGCACTAAGCATACTGTAAGTATCTGCAATTCCCGACCATGCCTGTGCGAATTCAGGATCAATCTCAACGGCTTGTTTAAAGTATGTCAAACTTTGCAACATGTCATTTACCGTACGTTTATTCCAGTAATATCTTCCTTTTACGTATAAATCATATGCTTCAAGGTTTTGAGTAGGAATATCAACGATCCGATCATATTCCTCATTTGTAATATGTGCCTGCATGGCATCCACTACCTCACGTGCTATCTCACTTTGTATGATGAAAAGATTAGTCAATTCTCTTTCGTATACATCGCCCCAGATATGTTTATCATGCAGCGCATTTATTAATTCAACTGTAATCTGGAGCCTATTTCCGTATTTCTGTGCACTTCCTTCCAGTAGATAAACAACACCCAATTCCGATGCAATCTGAGGGGCTGATTTACCAGGTTCACGGTACTGTTCTGACGAAGTTCTTGAAATTACCTTTAAGGTTTTGATTTTCGACAAATGACTCCTGATGGTTTCCATCACTCCATCTGCAAAATATTCTCCTTCCTCATCTCCTGTGATATTTTTAAAAGGCAAAACAACAATCGAATTATCAAAAGTAATGTTTTTCTTACTCTTCGAATTCCCAAGAAACCATACCACCGCATAAGACAGGACAAAAATTACAATCAGAATGCCAATTCCAACCAGTACTTTTTTAAAGAATTTATTCAACGATCTCTTTTTATCAATTCTGGTCTTTGTAGTGTAATCTGATAATTTATATAAACCAATTGGGTCTTTGATATTTTTGAATTTCTGTTTCCCGAGGTAATCGGCAGTAAGACCTTCTTTATTCTGAATATTTTTCCATACATCTTCAGAAATGTATATTTCACCTTCTTTGGCAACAGCGTCTATTCTTGAAGCAATATTCACACCATCTCCATATACATCGTCGCCTGAAAAGATCACTTCACCCAGGTGAATTCCCACATGAAGTTTAAGATCGGTATCTTCTCTGGCTACTTTCTGTATTTCTTTAGCACATTTTACGGCATCAGAAGCTGAATCGAAACAAGCCAGTATGCCATCCCCGATTTCCTTCAAATATTTCCCATGATATAGTTCGATCAGTGCTTTGTGGAGATTTCTGTTCCTTTCAAGGAGTTTTAGGGCTTTTTCTTCACTTTCATGCATTAATGCAGAATAACCGACAATGTCGGTAAACATGATGGCAGCTAATCGGCGTTCTTGCATATAGGTTTGGTGTTAAATAAAAAAATCCAGATGCTGCTGTCCTTACTTACTACAATTTACAGTAATAAAGGTAAGATTTCAAAGGAATTATGGAATTGTGGAAATCATGTATTTATAGAATAACTACTATTTGAACTATATAATTTTATGTTGGGCTTTGAATCTCGGATTCGATGGTAGGTCAAAACCGATTACTCAAATTTTAGGACGAGACACGAGACACACGGGGAAACTAATAACACAATAACTATTAACTTAATAACTCTTCAGTAATTAATTTCCCTTTTGTAATTCAGCCATAAGCCACATCGTATGAACCAATGGTGGCGTCCAATATTCACAGTTCTGCCAGCTTCCCGGGTTTAAATGTGGTTGATCGTCCAGTGTGCCACCTATTCCATTCATAACCGCACCTGGAATCAGGGGTGGTATATTCAATGTTCTGTTAATAAAACGAATCGGCTGGTTAAAACCGATCTCTTCGGCAGTACTGGCATTCAGTGGATTACATCCGATGATCCAGTCCAGTTGCCGTTGAGCGATGATCCGGAGCTTTTCATTCTGTACTATTTTCGCTGCATGTATCAATCCGATTCCGGTGGAAGCGGCGTTTGCATTAATACCACCTCCCCAGGCGTTGTCTGTAACAGTCAGATAGCGTACCCAGTAATCCCCTATTTTATTATTACCTCCCGGATCCTCCGCCAGATACAAACCTATCGGTGCCAGATTAAAATTGTTCATTTCGGTGAGTTTTAACACGTAGTCTTCACAATAAAGCCGTACAGCTTCCTTCCAATCAGATGCATTTTCATGATCCGGAATGATTTCATACAGACCACATAGACCGATAATATGCCAAGGTCCATGCCAGCTATGCCGGGAAGGCTCATTCACCCGGGAAGAAGTTCTGAAAAAACCTCGTATCGGATTGGTATCATCAATGGGCTCTTTTACCTGGTTTTCCAGTAATCGATTCGCAAAAACAATTGCTTCATCCAAAAAATTCCGGTCATCAGTAGTTTTATATAATTCTATATTGGCAAGCAATCCGGCACCCATTTCAAGGGTTGTATTTGCATAGAAATTCCTGTGGCACCATTCCATACAACGGATAGCAGCATCTGAGCAGATTTTTGAATAATCGGGATCGGAAGATCTGAAAATACTGGCTGTAAGAGCCTGTGCAATAATGAAGTTATATTGGGCAGTCCTGTCTACGTTGTTATGCACAAAACTGGCCGGTTCAGTATGGATCGGCCTGTCATCTTCCGTGCCTATCTTATTATCCGATAAATACATACCATCATCGCCGCCACAGTAATTCATCACATAGCCCCCATCATTCTGCATATTCAGAAAATATCGATTCCCCCAGCGTAGTTCATCCAGGATCTGTTCTCTACCCCATTCCGGTTCGAGAATTTCTGCGACTTTACATAATCCTATCATCCCGTAAAGGGTAAAAGCTACCCATTTCCGGTAATCACCAGCATCGTGCCATCCTCCTGAAACATCCCGATAGGATTGCATAGGCCAACCAGGACCCGTATCCAGTCGCCTTCCGTCATCTATATGACATGGTGCCACATAGCCCGTTGTACTTGGACCACACCGCTGAATGCTGAAATACGTCACACATTTTTTTAGAGCATCATCATAAATACTGGAAGATATCCTGAATGGAGAAGATTTTTTATTTCCAACTACAATCTGGTATGTACCTTCCACTTTCAGATCACTAAAATTTCCAATCAGGAAATTACCGAAAACTCCCTTTTTTGGCTGCATGATTCCTTCAAAAACTTTCCTGTTGTTTTGTGTATTAATTATTCTAAACTTCAGCGATTTATCACCCGTCATCAGACAGAACTTAGCCGCTCCGGGTACGTATCCTACATGATTCGTAAGGATTTCAGATGATAATTCCATCCCGTAAAGTGATGGGATGATCCAGATAAGTAAGAACCAGAGATTTTTTTTAAAGAAAAATTTTTCCATGATATGTATTTTATTTGCGGTTTTGCATTTACTCAAGTTACAAATTTTTCAAAATTTATTCAGGCGAGATGAGTTTCTTTTATGAATGAACGGGCGGAAGTTACTTCCGCCCGAGAGGTTAGAGATGCCTGAGAAGTGATTTTATGATTCCCATACTTAGTATGGTTACCAGAAAATTATGTACAGGATTGCCAATATTGTAAATATCCCAATGGCTCCAATGTTGAAAGCATTTCCTGTATGGAATAGATCCTTATTTATTTTGATCGCTTTATTTTCATCATAATCTGATTCGAATAAGCTGATGCCAATAATGATAAAACAAAGAATGATAAAAACGACTACCCACCGATTCATAAACGGCAGTTCCGGTATCAATATTTTTAATATAGCAGATAATGGTATTGAAAGTATTGCCGCCCATAATACAGCATTTGGGGTCGTTTTCTTATAGAATAATCCAAATATAAAGATTGCCAGGATGGCAGGTGTGGTAAATCCGGTATACTCCTGTATATATTGAAAAGCCTGATCGAGATTTCCCAGTAAGGGTTCCGCAGTCATTACAGCTATGCACAGGGCAAGAAATCCTGATATCCTACCGACAAGTACTAATTTATTATCTGAGATATCCGGCTGGATAAAAGGTTTGTAGATATCCATTGAAAATAATGTCGCTGTACTGTTTGTCATTGTACTTAAAGACGAAACTATAGCTGCTACCAACGCGGCAGCCGCCAGTCCTCTCAGTCCTGTAGGAACAAAATTATGTAATAACCATGGATAAGCTTCATCTGATTTTGCCAGATCGGCATGTAAAGCGAAAGCAATGATTCCCGGTACGACCACAATTATTGGCATGAGAATCTTCAGATAACCTGCAAAAATAAGTCCGCGTTGTGCTTCCTTCAAGCTTTTGGCAGCAATTGCTTTCTGGGTTATATATTGATTGCATCCCCAATAGGCAAAATGACCAATCCATAATCCCCCAACAAGAACACTGATGCCCGGCAGATCCATCCAGGCATCTTTTAATCCACCTTTTCCATCCGGGATAAAGTGTGTCCCTTTTTCAATAATCATATGAAATTTTTCCGGTAATTCAGCAAGTAACATCGAAAATCCATTGATCAGGCCTGTCCCTTCCGAATAATAGTATAAGGCCAGAAAGGTTGTAAGTATCCCGCCGCCTATTAAAAACACTACTTGTATCACATCTGTCCATGCCACTGCCATCAATCCTCCATAAATTGAATATAATGCCGAAAAACCTGCAAGCAGTAAAATGCCATAAAACAGTTTTAAACCAAAAATGGTTTGAAGGAAAAGCGCACCCAGATACGATACTGATGTCAGATAAATAAATATGTATAAGAGAATCCAGAAAACAGCCAATACAGTCTTAACCCTTGAATCAAATCTATACTCAAGAAATTGAGGCATTGTGTAGATGTTTTTCTGTAAGAATATGGGCAGAAAATACTTGGCAATTACAATCAGTGCGATTGCTGCAGTCCATTCATAACTTGCCATGGCCAGGCCGATAGCATATCCTGACCCTGACACACCGATAAACTGTTCGGCGGAGATATTAGCAGCGATCAGGGAAGCCCCTACCGCCCACCAGGGTAATGATTTATCTGCCAGAAAGTATTCTTTAGATGATTTTTTCTTTCCTTTTTTATTTCGTGAAACATATAATGCAATGCTAATCACAAGTAAAGCATAACCAATAAAAATTACTGTATCAAGAGTAGAGAATTTCATTGAATTATATGTCCTATATTTTTTTCAGTTTTTATATTTACTAAATTCCGGATCTTAACAGGTGAAAATAGGAAATGATTTTGGATTGAAAAAAGATTGATGAGAGAAACACATAGAGATTATATAGGGATTGAAATTGGTGGTACTAAATTACAGATAGTATTAGGAGATGCTGATGCAAGGATTCTCGAACGATACCGTGCGTCAGTTGATAAAACCAAAGGTGCAGCCGGAATCAGATCGAATATTAAGGAATTTTTAGATGTAATAATCAAAAAACATTATCCGTATGCTATTGGAATGGGCTTTGGGGGACCTATTGACTATAAAAAAGGTAAAGTAGCCATATCACACCAGGTAGAAGGTTGGGCTGATTTTGAAATAAAACAGTGGATCAAAAAAATATCAGGATTGAATTGTTTTGTTGAGAACGATGCTAATACTGCGGCATTGGCAGAAGCTTATAAAGGAGCTGGCGTAGGATATAAAAAAGTGTTCTATGTCACTTTGGGGAGTGGGGTAGGTGGTGGAATGATAAATCAGGGAGAGATCTATCATGGTACAGTTCCCGGAGAATCTGAGATAGGCCTGATGGTTTATGATAAATCCGGATTGAATATTGAATCCCAATGTTCCGGTTGGGCGTTGGATAGAAAGGTTCGAAATTATATAACAACGTATCCCAAAAGTGTGATGGCCGGACTTGTAAAAGATGAAACTAAAATGGAGGCGCGATTTCTTCAGGAAGCCATCATGCTTGGAGATTCTGGAGCTGATTCCATACTTGATGAAAGCACTGATATACTTGCCTGGGGTCTTTCCCATGTTGTGCATTTATTTCATCCTGAAATAATAATTCTGGGTGGGGGACTTTCGTTAATGGGGGAACTATTGCGTGAAAAAGTGTCATTTAATCTAAAAAAATATATTACGAAAGTTTTTCAACCCGGGCCAGAAGTAAAAATTTCTACTCTCGGAGAAGATGTTGTTTGTGTAGGTGCTCTTCTTTTGGCCATTAAGAACCTGAATTCGGTAGTTGGAAAAAGAACAAAAAATCTATAAAAATGGAAGAGTGGATTAAAAATTACATTGAAGTTCAAAAAAAATTATTGGGATCAATTCCGTTAGATCAGATTAATTCAATTATAGGAACACTTACTGATGCGCTGGATAAAAACCGGCAGATATTTGTTTTCGGGAATGGTGGGAGCGCTACAAATTCCAGCCATTTTGTGACTGACCTGGGAAAATGTGCTTCTGATGCTTTAAGCAAGCGTTTTATTTGCCATTCTCTTAATGAGAATGTGAGTTGGATTACGGCTGTTGGTAATGATGATGCCTATGAGGATATTTATTTCCGACAACTTGAAAATTATGCAAATCCAGGTGATATCGCTATAACTTTCAGTGTAAGCGGGAATTCACCCAACCTTGTCAAAGCATTTAAGTGGGCCAAAAACAACGGTTTGTTAACTATTGCTTTTACTGGTTTAAAGGGAGGTCGTCTTGCAGAGATTGCTCAACAAACTATTATCATTCATTCAGATCACTACGGACATGTTGAAGATATGCATATGATGATTGCACATATAATCTGTTATGCCTTTATTGAAAATCCGGAAATCGAAATAAGATCCTAAAAAAACAGGAAGCTGGAGGTTTGAGTACACAAATATAATTTCAGTTTGAATTTTTTTTAGAAAATATGAAAAATCCCTTCGTCACGCCAGGGTATGACACTCCCCTTTGAGAAAGGGGAGTGTTTCGATTTTCAATATTGAGTTTTCGGAAAACAGGAAATTTCAAATCCATCTGATAATTCGTTTTTATTTTCATTTAGCTCGGCTAATTTTAATGCCAGAAAAATGAGAACTAGGATGCGAAACAGTTCTCCTGATTCCTAAAATTGTTGAGAGTTCCCTTCCACCAACTCCCTGACACGTCGGGGTGTACACGACTTGTCAGGACGAAGGGTTTTTCCCTTATGACCAAAAAGTTCCAGTTTAGTTATTAGGAGTATTGGGATTTGATGTACTTTAAATATAACTTCAAATCAATCATTATTCTTGTCTCAGTGATTCAAGCAGGTTTTTTCTTATATTGTTCCATGCTACAATGAGGATCCAGATTAGCCCGTTGAGTAATATCAGGAATATAAGGAGAAGTGCTATCTGCCAGGAGGCTTCTATAGTCACTGACAAAAGGGCGGGCAAAGTCGCTACTAAAGCTGTGATAGCTCCAATCATTGTGCCCAGTATAAGCAGGATCATATATTCTCCTGTAATCATTTTCAGAATTGACTTTATTTGATAGCCGATGGCTCTCATAACGGCAAATTCACGACGTCTGTCCAGAATATTTCTTGCAAGGGATACACCCAGCCCAACAGTTCCCAGAATCATGGCCAGACCTCCCAATAACATAAAAATAGACAAATAGGTGTTTTCAACCTCATTAAAGCGGGCCAATCTGTCGGCAGCATAACTGAGTTCCAATCCATCATTTCTGAAAACACGTTCCAGTTCTTTCGCTGCTTCCTCCCTGCTCTGAAGATCTCCTTCAACAAGTAATATGTGCGTACCACTACTCGATGGGAAATGCTCTAAAAAATGTTTTTCATCAATTAACACATTGCCCTGAAAAATCGAGTTGGCCAAACCTCCTATCAGTTTCAGCCTCATCTCCTGACCTTGTTCATTTCTGTAGATCAGCGTATCACCCACTTTTTTCCCCAATCCCCATTGAATAACAGTTTGATCCGCAATTGCAGGAATTATTCCGCCCGGCAATTTTTTTTCAAGGGATGTCCAGGGATGTGCAGGATCCATTTCATCTGTTTCTCTGATAAACGAAAACCGACCTTCCAAAAATTGGGATTGAAATCCAAGTATTCTGGGTTGTGAAACACGATTCAAGTTAAGACAACTGGCATCATCACCTTCACTTTTTCTCATTTGAATAAAATTTAAGGGTAATTCAAGCCCATACTTAGTCTTGGATTCAGGATCATTCAGATCCAGTAAAACTGGTAATGTTGTTTCACCAAAAAAAAGAAAACCTCCAGTACCGCTATTTTTGTCATAAGCATCCTTATAAAGATCTTTCTGGTTAAGTCCTGTGGAAAGGGTAACGAAGGTACCCAGGGCAAATAAGATGATGATCCGTATGCTACGAACATGGTTACGGCGAAGGTTATCAAAGGCCAGTGACGTTAATAACATATTAACAGTGGATTTTTTCTTTTGTCGTCGTAGATTTTGGGCCAGGAATAAAATAAAAAAGATCAGTAAAATCCCTCCTGCTGAGAAGAATATGGCTGTATTTAGGTTATCGCCTTCCATTATCTCGTAACCTACTAATGCGAAAGCCGTAATACCCAACAGCCAGGTAGCAGGTCTCAAAAAGCGTTCAATTAATGTATGTTTGTTCTCCGCTACACTTCTTTGAAGCCTGGCAGGCTTTGTCTTTAACTTGCGGAATACATTTATCAACATAGTTAACCAGGCAAGTAGAAGGCCTATTATCATACCCAATGTCAATGTGGTTATTCGGATATCTGCCTGTAGTATAGTCGTCCGTACAATTTCATACCATACCGTATTTAATGCCATAAAAACCAGTTTGTTGTAGACTATGGCTAAGAAACCCCCAAGAATAACACCTGGTATGGCCACAAATAAACCTTCAATCAAAATTAAACGACGAATCAGTTGGCCGGAATAGCCCAATGCTTTCAGGGTGCCAATCTCAGACATTCTTTTTTCAAGGTGTAAATTAAATAGCAAAGCCATCAGTGTGAGACCGGCTATCAGCAAAAAAAAGCTTAATCCCATAAATAACTGTGAAAAATCAACGCCACCCCTTGCTGATGTGAGTCCTTCAGCCTTTACAGCTTTTACATTAAATCCAAAATTCTCAGGATCCAGCAGATCAGAAAGTTGTTGCCGTATATTCTGTTCAGTATGTTCTTCAGCGGACAGGCGTATTGCGGTACAGGCGCCGAAGCGATTTTCCCACAACTTTTTACCAGTCGAATAATTAATAAAGGCTTTTGGAGTCCCACGCCATATGTTCCAGTAGTCTTCATCTTTATCACGTATTTGATCCAGATCTATTGGAATACCAGTTTCCCATTCCCTGCAATTATCCACATCAGTAAGGCCGGGTATGGAAGGCATCAGGGTTTTATCGGTATAAGGTTCTGTCATCGGTACTATATCCTTTATCTTGAACCAATGGATTTTTTCATGTAATTTTCTGAGCGGCCCGATGGTATAATAAGAAATCCTAATACTATCACCTGGAACGGCACTTAGATCTTCAGCCAGCCAGGAATTGATTAAAATATCATTTGAATGACTGGCATTATTTTCAGGTAAAAATGGGCCAGCTGATATAAAAGAATAAGGAGTTTTTCTATCTCCAATTTGTAAGGAGTTGGCAAAATAGGTAAGGAGCCAATCCGGTTGATCTTCGACTTTACTGACAGCCTTCATCACCATTGAATCAATAAATACTCTGTCAGACCGGATTTCCCATTGTTTTCCCTGATTTACGTTAATAACTTTAAGTCCGAGATCTTCTATCTTCCAGTAGTTTTTAATTGCAGAAAATATGGATTTTGCATTTGTGCCAGATTTTTCTTCGATTAAAAGATGATTAGTTTTTCCTTCAGATCCCATTCTATCATTAAGAAATGCGAGTGATAAAAAAACATTAAAAGGAGCCGTTTGTGAGGTTTTCAGATTAAACCGTCCCAATTTTTCAGGTCCGAGAATCTGGCCAACTTTTAACCTCAGGGAGATCTGGTTATCTGTTTCAGATACGAAGGGAGCATTTTTAGGGATCAGACTAATCTTTTCTATTCTGAGTAAAAAATCATCACCTTCCTTCAGTGACAAACGGTTAGCCAGATTCTCACTTATGAAAGCCTCATTTGCATCTGGAATTATATAGCTTTCATTTCCTGGAATGATGTTTTCAAATTGTTCATCAATACCCACAATGTTTATCGGATATGCTTTTAAGGCTCCTCCCTCGGAAGAAGCAATACCATTAAGTTGGAGGATCGGAGCTACAGAAATGTTTAGTGAATCAGCAATTTCTACAGCTAGGGCTGACCTGAAAAAACGATCAATGCCAGAAAATACATAGTGTGTATTACCAAGTCGAAGTTCTGTAGTTTTTTCCAGACTGGATTCAACAGAATCACCGACCATCAACGTACCGGTAAGAACCATGGTACTTACCGCTGCTCCAAGTATAACAGCTACATGAGCACGCCAGTAATAGGAAAAGGAACGGAAGATAAGTCTAAACATGGATATCACAATGTTTCCTGTTTCACTTTAAGTAAGCCATTTTTAATTTCATAGCTTTTATTCATCATAGAAGCGATCTCAGAAGAGTGAGTTACAACAATCAATGCGGTTCTGAATTCCCTGTTAAGATTTAACAAAAGAGAAGTTACGGATAGTGCATTTTCTCTATCCAGAGAGCCGGTTGGTTCATCTGCCAATAATAATCGCGGTTTATTGATCAAGGCCCGTATTACAGCCACACGTTGGCATTCCCCACCAGATAGCACATCAGGTCTTACATTCCGCTGTTCCCACAAACCTACTTCTTTGATGAGATCCAAAGCCCTATGCTGGGATTCTTTTCTGTATTGTTTGTCTTTCACCGGTAATACTGGAATAAGAACATTTTCGAGAACAGTGCATTGTGGTAAAAGATGATGTAACTGGAATATAAAACCGATCTCTCTGTTTCTAAATTGTGTGCGTTGTCCTTCTGATAAACTGGTTAATGCTTTTTCATTAAAATAAATTCCACCGGAATCAGGCGTATCCAGCGTTCCGATGATATTGAGGAGGGTGGATTTTCCGGATCCGGAGGGGCCTAGAATGGAAATGGTTTCATTCTGATCCACTTCCAGAGATACCCCTTGCAATACCTTCCTGAGGTTTCCCACATTTTCTGAACCGTAGGATTTGAAAACTTTTTCTATCTTAAGCAGCATTCGATTCTTTAATCTTCATTTCTATGATTTGCTGATATATTTCAACCATATTTGAAGCCTGGTTATGGATGTTAAAATGTTTAATAATGCCCTTTCTTCCCTCTTCACTCAGTTTTAAAAGGTTTGAAGAATCATGCAATAATTGCCCGAGGGCTTTTGCCAGTTCCTCCGGTGTATTAGGATCATATAAAACTCCTCCACCGGCCAGGTTTACTATTTCCGGAAATGCTCCTAATTTTGGCTGGACAACAGGGACTCCGGAGGCCATTGATTCCAGGAGATACAGTCCAAATGCCTCTCCTTCCAGGACAGGAACGGATAGAATTGAAACCTTGTTGAAGAAATCATGCCGACCTTCTTCTTCAAAATCCTTATGGAATTCTACTGACTGCTTTAGACCGGCATTTTTTATCTTATTTTTTATTTTATGAATGAATTTGTCATCATCTCCTGTTGAGCCACCAGTTATGATCAACTTCAATTTATCCATACCAGATTCCTTCTTCAGAAGAATAAATGCATCAACAAGTACTTCCAAGCCATTATCTTCACACATTCTGGAAATGAATCCAATTACAGGATCTTTTTCAACACTATTGAGGTATGGATAATCATCAGGATCTACCATGATATGCGTTGAAAATAACTTGTTCTCAGGAATATCAAGTGTAACTTTCATTTGATCGGCATAATAATCGCTCACAGCAAAAAAAGCATCAACTTCACGTGCTCTTTCACGCATTAATTCCCAGGTTTTTTTGCGAAAAGAATCATCCATGGCATCGACCCATACATCTTCATCTTGTAGAGAACATACCACAAGAACATCAAGTTTTTCGCGTATTCGCCTGGCTAATCCCAATAAAAGGGCATTTGATAAATGAACTACATCAGCCTGACAATGCTCTTTTATCCAGTCGACCAGATGATCCAGTTCTTTTTTCTGTTCTCCCTCTTCACCCAACAACATGGAAATGGTCATATCCTCCAGACCTTTTGCGTTGGTTGAACCGGACATATGAGCTGCCAGTTTTAAGGCAGGTCCTGAGTTTAAGATACGGTCAAACCATTTTGGGGCTTTTCGCAGGATTGGGAAAGTATGTTTGAGGTATAAATTGACAGCTCCATAAAAAACAGGGACCTCACCAAGGTCATGTTCATCTGCAAATAGTGGCAAGTACATGGGAACCTTTACGACTTTCAATCCGGCTTTTTTCAGTGCCTGGATATATGTACTATCCCTGAGGCAATTTCCGCAGTAAAAACTACCCCCTGAACCAGGAACGATGTGAACAATTTCCATTTTAATTCAAATTAGATTAGTTATTTCAACCGATAGATAAGTATTATAAAAACTTCATCTCCAGGATACTATATCTTACAAATATAATATAATCTATTTTTCTTATTTTCAATTAATACAGCAAGTATTGTATTAGACAAAATCATCTCCCGAAAAAATATACATTCCCATCCCTCGCTCCTAATATGATATGCCCATTGATTACAGCAGGATTATGAGCTATAGCACTGCCTATCTCATAAAACCAGATCTCTTCCCCAGTCGAGATATCCAAAACGTATAACATGCCATCCATTGTAACAATAATTACCTTATCACGCGCAATGACGGGTGAAGCATCAATCCGTCCTCCTGCATTGAAGGACCAGTATAATGTCCCGTCATAACGATTAAAACAACGTACGTATTTATCCTGACCTCCAATTACTACTTTATCCTCTGTGATGGAAGGAGATCCGAGAATTGGCAGATTGCTTTTTGGATTGTTCCATTTCCAGGTTAAATCTCCCTTTTCCAAGTTTATGCATGAGAACTGACCATCATAATCGCCCGTATAAACCAACTGATCAGACACAGCAACCGAACCAGCAATATAAGTTGCGACAGTAATTTTCTGACGCAAGGTACCATTTGAAAGATTCACAACATGTAAAAATCCATCGCAGCCACCAAAAAGAGCTGCATTCATTCCAATAGCGGCTGCTCCGTTCACAAAATTATCTGATTCATATTTCCATACTGCTTTACCCGTGGAGGCATCCACGCAATGCAGAAAATAGTCGTAGCTTCCTACAACGAGGTACGATTTACCATTCAAGGTAAATTGGTTGGGAGATCCCATGATCTGATTTTCTGTTTCGTATTTCCAGATAAGCTCTCCTGTTTTAGCATTTAAGGCATAAAGATAACCGCTCAGATTTCCGACCAATACCTTGCCATCATCATAAAATGGAGGAGCTTCAATGGAATTATCTGTCTCGTATGACCAGCGAAGATTACCTTTCAAATCCAAAGCATACAATTTCCCATCGATCGAACTAACGAATACGTTGTTTTCTGCAATAATTGGTGCGGCTACGATGGCATCTTCTGTCTGAAAGGTCCATAATAATTTCATGGGTGTTAAGACTCTAGCTTTCGAAAATCCCGTTAATTGTCGATCTCCACGAAAAATAGTCCACGTAGTTGTATTTTGCCCATACGTCGTTCCTGCGTTTAAACTGAAATAGATCAGAAAAATCAGAGTGTATTTATTTATTTTCATTTTCATTAACTGAAAGTGCTCCGGTAGGACATTTTTCAGCGCACAAGATGGCTGTTTTCTCCAGGGCATTAACCTTTTCATTATCGAATGGTACACCCACCTCCACATCAAATCCCTTGCCAATGAAAGTCAATCCAAGTTCTTCCTTATGCTCGGAGGTAATCCTGACGCATATTCCGCATTTTATACATTTCTCCGGCTCATAGATAACCGGTTTATTTTTAAATATCTTACGAACTGGTTTCCTTTCATCCGGGAAAAACCTTTTCTGAATAGCACCATACTTATCTGAATAAATTCTCAATTTACATTCGACTTGTTTTCTGCAATCACAATGCATACACCTGGAAGCTTCTTTTTTAACTTCCTCTAGTGAAAATCCTTCATTTTCAATGGTTTCAATCCTTGGGCCCTTATCAGCTTCAAGCATGTATTCTTTTAACTCCTCTTCGATCATTTTTCCAAACCGGGAATTAAACATACGTACTTCTCCAGTGACTGATTGCCCCGTCAGATACTGGTCGACTGCTATGGCAACTTCCTTACCATGTGCAACAGCACGGATAGCTACTCTTCCTGGTTTAATTGCACTTCCTATGGCAAATACACCTTCTTTAGATGTCCTGTGTGTATCCCTCTCCGTTATAAAAGCCCGGTTTCTTTTCTCTAAACCATTAAAGGATGTATTATCTTCTCCCGTCGCCACTATCAAGCAATCGTACTTGTGTCTGAGTTCCTCCAGTTCATTTTCTTTCATTTCGTGATTCATCCTGAATTCGGCACCCAATTGTTTAATGATATTTATCTCCATATCAAGTACATCCTTCGGTAACCTGTCATCAGGGATAGCATAGCGCAATGCGCCACCAGGTAAAGGATTTTTGTCATATAATACGCATATATATCCCTTTTGAAGGAGAAAATAAGCTGCTGATAGACCGGCAGGTCCCGTACCGATGATACCTATTTTCAGGCCATTTGAATTGCTTTTTATCGGCATGTAGTGTGATTTACTACTTAGATCATGATCCGCAGCATACCTTTTAAGCAGGCAAATGGATACCGGTGTATCTACATTTCTTCGTCTACATGCTCTTTCACAGGGTGCGGGGCAGATCCTGCCTAATACAGCTGGTAAGGAAATATCCTGTTTTACTACGCTGAGGGCTTCATCGAATCTGCCCGAGGCCAACAGACGGTTCATTAACGGGATATTCATATATGCCGGGCAGTTGGTCTGACAGGGAGCCTCACAATCTCCTACATGATCGCTAAGTAATAATTCCAATGCAGTTCTTCGAGCTTCAAAAACTTCCTCGTTATCGGTTACGATATCCATTGATTCCGTCACTTTGGTATGACAGGAAGGTATAAATTTCCCGTTCTGTTGATCTTTCACCACGCAAATCAGGCAGGAGGGAAAATGCTCGTGGTTATCCAGGTAACACATGGTGGGTATTTCAATTCCCTTTCTTTCAGCGATCTGCAGGATTGTTGAACCCTGAGGTGCTTCTATGCTTAAACCATTTATTTTTAACCTGATCATTTCGTTTTTTAAGATACGGATACAGCATCCTCCGGACAGATCTGTCTGCACCCATCACATTGAATACATTTTTTCTGGTCGATCACATGCTTTTCATAAGGTGTAAAAGGTATTGCTCCTACTGGACAATTCTGAACACATTTGGTACAACCAATACAATTGTTTTCAATGGTATATGTAATCAGATCACGGCATTTGCCAGTTGGGCATTTCCCATGTATATGTGCTTCATATTCATCCCTGAAATAACGCAGGGTGGAAAGAACAGGGTTGGGAGCTGTCTGGCCCAATCCGCATAAGGAGCCTTTTTTTGTCCAACCGGCAAGTGTTTCAAGTTCCTCGAGATCCCTGACAGAACCTTTTCCAGTACAAATTTTATTCAGGATGTCAAGCATCCGTTTGGTTCCCACTCTGCAAAATGTACATTTACCACAAGATTCACTCTGGGTAAATGCCAGGAAATAACGGGAAATATCAACCATGCAATCGGTTTCATCAAGGACAACCAATCCACCTGATCCCATCATGGCACCAACCTCATCCAGTGATTGAAAGTCAACTGGAGTGTCAGCCAGCCATTCCGGTACACAGCCTCCCGATGGTCCACCGATCTGAACCGCCTTGAACTTTTTGCCCCCCGCTACTCCACCTCCGATATCTTCAACAATCTCACGAAGTGTAATTCCCATGGGAACTTCTATGAGCCCTCCCCGATTAATCTTTCCGGCAAGAGCAAACACTTTTGTGCCTTTTGAATGCGCTGTTCCATGACGTGTGTAATCAATCAAACCATTTCTTACGATATAGGCGACCTGTGCGAAGGTTTCGGTATTATTTACAAGGGTTGGTTTTCCCCATAAACCCTTTTCAGTGGGATAAGGTGGGCGAAGCTTTGGAAATCCCCGGTTACCCTCAATAGATGCTATCATAGCTGTTTCTTCACCACATATAAAGGCACCAGCCCCTTCAAATAAAGCGATATCGAAGGAAAAACCTGTATTCATAATGTTTTGACCAATGTATCCCTTGAGGCGACATTTTTCAAGTGCATCCCTGATCCTTTTTACCGCCAGAGGATATTCTGCACGAATATAAAAATAACCCTGTGTAGCTCCCGTACCATAGGCTGCGATCACCATCCCTTCAATGATACGATAGGGATAAGATTCCAATAGCATGCGATCCATAAATGCACCCGGATCACCTTCATCGCCATTGCAGATCAAATATTTTATATCACCAGGCTGATCTTTTAGAGTTCGCCATTTTTTCCCGGTTAGATAACCTGCGCCTCCACGTCCTCTCAATCCACTTTCGGTGATCTTGAGGATCAATTCATCAGGACTCATTTCTTTAAGGCACTTTCCTAACGCTTTAAAACCGCCACGGTAGAGATATTCCGCGATATCCAGTGGATCGATGGCTCCCCGATATTCTGTAACGATCGGTACCTGCCTTCCAAGAAAAGAAGAGACGTGTTTCTCCCGTACATCCAAGGCATATCGATCAACACCTTCCCAGTTTCGATCCGTCTGAATATCCTCAGCTATGTCAAATAAAGAAGTCTTGATTCGCTGCCACATTCCGGAAGGTCGGAAATGCTTATGTAAAATCGATTTTACATCACCAGGCTGAACATTGGCATATAAAACAGGATCTTTCCCATCAGGTATAATTTCAAGTAATGGAACCTGGTGACACATCCCTACACAACCTACTCTTTTTAAATGAACATTCAGTTCTTTATCCATTACTGCACTTTCAACGGATTTTTTTACTTCCTCACTGCCACTGGCCACACAACAGGAGCCAAGTCCCACACGAATTTCTCCCTGTATCTTAGTCATTTTCTCCAGATGGCTTTTTTTCAATTTTGCATTTGCCTGTTTTTCCCTCGTAAAGGATTTTAAAACCTGGCTTACTCCCTCGATATCAACGTGTCCATACGTGATATCATCAATTTGAACCACTGGTGCAAGGGTACAGCACCCCAGACAATTAACTTTTTCAAGGGTATACAAACCAGCCTTGTCTGTAAAATAACCTTTTTCAAGTTTAAGCTCTCGGCCGAATGCATCGTAAATCAGTTCGGATCTTTTTACATGGCAGGCGGTACCCGTACAGACCTTGATAATATGTTTTCCCGCCGGAAGAAGCCGGAACTGTGTATAAAAGCTGGCCACTCCAATAATTAGATCAGGAGTAATGTTAGTTGTTTTACATACTTCTTTCAGTATATCCTCCGGCAGGTAGTTGTATTTTTCCTGAATAGCCTGAAGGATTGGTATTACGGATTTTTTTTCTTTTCCTTTTTCCTGTATTATCCGCTCTAAATCTGTAAATCTTTGATCTATCATTTATTGCCTATACAATATAACGTATCCATACTTCTAAGGTATATCCTTCCATTCGCGAAGGCTGGAGTACATACCGATTGTTCGCCCAACGCGGGTTTGCCAAGTAACTGCATGGTTTTATCTTTTTTGAATATATGCATTATCCCATCCAGATCCAGGAAATAAATTTTATCATCAGCGATCACAGGAGAGGCGTAAAAACCCTGATCAGCTTCATATTCCCACAATAATTCACCATTTGTGGCATCAAAACAGGCAATTACACCATAGCTTGTTGCTATGAACACCATTCCGTTGTCTGCTACAGGGCTGGCAACCTCCGGGAGATATTCATTAGTCTCCCACAGGATATCTGGATCTTTACTGGGTTTTATAGCGACCAGAGCAGCGTATTCATTAGCCGCAAATACAATCCCATCACTGAATGCAGGCGACGGCCCTACTTCACCCGACAGGCATTCCATACCCCACAGTTCTTTACCCGTATTTGGATCATACCCTGCTACCAGGGGGCTAGATGAAAGAATCAATTCAACATGATCACCTACATTGGCTAAAATAGGGGAAGCCCATGAGATTTTTGTATTACGCATAGTTTCCCATTTTTGTGCACCCGTATTTGCATCTAATGCCAGTACTTTACCTGACTCATTTGTATCAAATTGCACAACCACCAGACCTTGCCAGAGAAGGAGGGATGATGAATGGCCATAGTGATTATCGGGTATACCAATGTTTTTAGCCCAGATCCGTTTATTATCCATCGAAACAGAAGCGATATCACCTGAGGCAAAAATGGCATATACCCGGCGGCCATCTGTTGTCACTGTAGGAGCCGCATAACCTGTATCATCAGTGGGTTTCGAAAGGTTGCCAGCAGGCCTTGCGATATCATTCACTGGATGTTGCCAGATCAATTTACCTGTATTCGCATTGTAACAAAATACAAATTGTTCATTATTATTGGCGCCAGTCAGGAATAAATGATCACCCCATATGACGGGCGAATTATATCCTGAATACGGAATGGCGGATTTCCAAATGATATTTCTACCACTTGCACCATCCCAATCCACAGGTGTGTTTTTTTGACGTGTAATACCCAGGCCATTAGGCCCACGGAAAGCAGGAAAGTTTCCAGTAATTTTTTTACCTGTCGAGACAGTTGATATTCCATTTTTTTCAACTACCTCATCTGCTTCTGTAACGGCATCTTCGTCAATACCGGTAATTGATTCAGCTTCTTTTTCTATACCCTCCTCCTCAGAACTTAATTCTTCAGAATAAGATTCATCTTCCCTACTGACGATTATTTCCTGTACTGGTAGTTCTTCTTTTTCTTCCTGAACTTCCGTTAAACTATATATCCTGGAAAGGTGGTCTACAGAAAAGAAAGCGGCAAACAAGGCAATGCTGAAAATCAGTAAAACCGAATACAGAATCCATCGTCTCGAAATCAGCATTTCCAGATCCAGACGGGATTCGGTGATATCCGGTTCTTCTATTTTAGCTTTTATGGAATAAAATATGCGCAGCGCAATCATAGATACAACAATCCCGGCGATTAATAAATATGCTCCGGTCCTGATCTGCCATTGTTTTGTGAAGTATGCGTTTCTTGCCATTAAATCCAGTCTCCTGATTTCCTCCTTAAGCGCTTCATTCCCAGTATCATCTTTCAATCGTTCGACAAGACTTTTAAGCAATTCACTTTCCAATGGATCAGTTTGCTGTAGCTGCCAAAAGTTCAGAATCAAAATAAGACAGACTATCATAGAAAAAATACCAGCAATGACAGCTGTTCTTAATGCTAGTATTTGTTTCTCCCTGTTGTTCAATTTTTTAATTTTATAAGTTCTTCAATATCCGGTTTCCCTACCGGGCAGTAATCCATACAGCGGGCACAACTCACGCAATTACCTTTATCGGGTTCATAATCCGTTCTGTTTCGGTATATTGTTTTCCGCGTAAACATTATACCAAAGGCAAGTCCTAAAAATCCACCCAGAAACCAACCTCCGTAATAGAATTTGCCACGAATTACCGATGCTTCCGCAACTAACGTTTCGAGTGTTTTTCCTGAGGTCATAAATGTTTGGATATCAATATGATCAGGATCATTTTTTAATTCGGGTCTGGTGATCAATAATTCTGCAAGATTAACAGTAGGATTTACTTTTGAAAGGTATATGTGAGATTTTGATACGATGTAGCCTCCGATTAATATCCATACTGGTATCACCAAAACAGCTAAAATAAATCTCGAAATATCTCCTTTGGTGGAAACAGGTTCAAAAACCGGCTGATTAATGGCATCCATTGGACACGAATGAGCACAGAGTTTACAATCTATGCATTCGGCCGGGGTTATGGTTAAATGTCTTTTTGATACACTTGACATCCAGTTTAACAGTACTCCATAAGGGCACAAAAACCGGCAATAAGGTCTTGCAATAAACATGCCCAATATCAGGAAGCTTCCTCCAAGAACAAGCATCTGGAAAGTGGCATCCAGTCTAAAAATACCAACGAATGGATCATATTTGCAGATGATAAAATCTGATTTTGTTACAGCAAACAGAATGGCTAATCCCAGGTAAAGATATGGCAATAAACCAAGTGCTTTTCGTAATCCAGAATTTAGTGATATTGGTTTCAGGATTACAAGATCCTGAATAGCTCCTAACGGGCATGCGCCGCCACAAAATACCCTGCCGGCGAAAAGCGCAAATATAAGCGGTATCACGAAGAACGCCAGGGTTGTTATCGATATAGCATATCCAGGATCAGATAGTGAAAGTGCTACATTCTGAATAGATCCAATTGAACATATACAGCCATCCCGGTAAAATCCGAAATACAATAAGGTAAATACGGATAGATAAAGGACACCCCTTCTGGAACGCTTTTTTAATACCAACCACGTGACTAAGGACAAAACTCCAAACAAAACAAAAACATCGATGATTTCCATTGTTGCTGATCTTGGTTCCGGAATATGAGGAGTGGGCACCACATATTCTGATTCAAAATCTGGCCTTGGAAATCGCTGCTGGGTATAAGCTACCAGAGATATCAGGAGGCCACTAATCAGGGATAATATTTTTATCAGATTTCTTTTCAAATTTTTTCAAAATCTCCTTTTATATTATAAGGGCTTTTTATTGGCACCCTGCTGATGGCATCCGATGGACATACCTGCGCAATAGAGCACTGATTACAATTAAGGCAGCGATCGTGCCTGATCTGAAGATGTAATGATCCATTTCCAAAGGATGCACATCCTTTCACACATTTCCCGCATCCAATGCATAGATTCTCGTCGATCGTGTATTCGAAGAAGGGTTCTTCTATGTAATTCCGTAAAAGTGCTGAAGTAGGGCATAACTGGTTTTCTGCACCCGTATGGAGATCTGTAACACCAGGTTTGAAATATCCCCCACATAAATCACAATAGCCGCAAAGGTCGAAAGCATGAACACATTTTACCGCAGAGGGTGACCGTACACATTCTTCTGCACATCTACCACACTGAGTACATATAAATGGATCGATCTGCCATACCCATTCTTCTTTTGTAGTCTTACTCAAGGCAAGACCACTCAAACCACCAATTCCCAATGCTAACGTGATACGAGCAGAACTCTGAATGAATTCTCTTCTTTTTAATGCCTTATTTTCTTCCTTCTTTTCCATTTCCAGATGCTTGTACTTGTTCGCAGGATTCATATCTGTTACATTTGCTACAGACAGGACTTAATGAACAGGTCTGTTGCAGACTGATTTGTTGCCTCTTTACTAGAAAACCGCTTCCTGTGATTATTCCCCCCAAAAGAAACCAGCGGCTGGCAGTATTTAAAAATTTTCTTCTTTCCATTTAGATTATATTTCGTTCAAATACACGAATCATTTTCTTGGTCATATCCAACGCATAAATCCTTCCAAAAGGATCAGATGTTAAATCAGGAGCTTCTGAATCTTTTTCAAATTTATCCGGGGCAGCTACCACACAATCCAATTCTCCGGATGGCAAGTAAACCTTTATCCTGACCACGCCCTTTTCACTTGTTACGAAGGCACCATTTGATAAAATCGTAAAATGCGCTGGATTACAACATCCTGTAAATCCTTCAACCGTAAATGAAGACTCCCCCCAATATGCTCTTAAGGCCCCGTTTTTTGTATAATTTTCAACATAATGTAAACCTGTATTGGCTACCCATAACTCATTGTCAGGATCGACTGCCACATCGAAATAAGGACTCGGAATGATGAATCCGAATTCGCTCTCTACCCTGCTTTTGCCATCGAAAGAATTTATTATTTCTCCGTCGAAATTGTATATTAGAACTTCCTGGTTGCCTGCATTAGCGACAAATACACTATTATCATTAACGGCGATGGAAGTTATAATAGCATTGTGGCTAATGGTATCCCATTTTTGAATGGTATTCCCATTTTCATCGAAAAGTTCCACATGATCCTGACATCCAAGGTAAATGACACCTTCATGAGAATAAGAAATACAGGTAACCTGTGCATTAATAGATTTTCTGTAAAGTTCAACTCCCGTCGTATCAATTACCTGAAGGTGGTTTTTATAAGCTATTCCCAATCTGTCTTTATAGCTGGCTATTCCTTTTGGATCTGGAATATTCAATCCAATTCTCTTAACCTCGCTGTATTTTATCATGCTTGGGTCTATCTCCTCGTATTCATTCAGCTCATACGCATAAGGATTTTCATTAGGGTTTTTCAGCCTATTGGATAAAAGATCACCTATTATGATATACGCAATTAATCCTCCCAAAAAAATCAACATAATATAGATGAGGTATCTTTTCATTCTTTTCTGGATTATTATTTCCTGATATCCAAACAGATCATTTTGTTGGCATCCCTCAGTAGCATGTAACCATCGGCTACTGCTAATGGTGCCCAGGCATCATGAGCTTCGAATACCTGGACCTGATCTAGCAACAGGAATTCTTTTTTACTTGGCTTGATAATGGAAAGCATTCCATCATCATTCAATATAAAAAATTTACCATCTGCTATCATAAAAGGCCCAAGTCCAAACCTGTTTGTCTTCCCACTTGACCAGACAATTTCTCTGAAATCGATGGGATCTACACATACAAATTGATTTCTCATTGTGCCTGCATCTTTTGGCAGAATGCCATATACCATTCCTTCATAATAAACTGGTGTTTGCTGCTCACATGCCAGGCCTTCATTGGGCTTATATTCATACAGCTTTTCTATGTTAAAATTACCATTCTCTCCGGTAACCTGAAATACCATACTTCCAGCCCCATATCCGGCTGTAAGAAAAATCTTTCCATCTGGGAGACATAATGGAGAAGGCGCTACAACTGAACAACCCCATTTTAATGACTCCCACAATACTTTACCTGCATCTGGTCCTTCGGCTGCAATACCCAAAACACCACCAACACCACTGTAAACGTACATTTTTGTTCCCTGAAATTCCCAAGGCATAATTGATGCATGTGACATTTTAATTCCTTTAGGATTAGGTGTTTCCCAAAGTATCTCACCGCTATTACAATCTACTGCAATTAAAAGTGCCTTGCCTCCAGTGGCAATGATGGCAGTCTCATTTTCTATTAATGGGCATTGACCGGTATACCAGAAAGGAATCTGTGTTTCATATTTTTTTTCAATATCCATTCCCCAGAGTAGATCTCCGGTTAACCTGTCCAAACACATTATATGTGAACGAGGGCCGATGGTCAGGATATGTTTTTCAGTAACGGCTGGTATGGTACGTGACATGCCATGATTTCGCTTAATATGCACATTATACCATCTCCTCCATTGTTCTTTTCCATCTTTCAGTGAAAAACATCGAAGCATATCGGCTTTGAGCTCCTCATCGTAGTCAAGTACGTACACATATCCTTGATATACGGAGGGCCCTGCATGTCCTTCACCCAGTTTTACCGTCCATCTGATTTTCGGATCTTCCGGTCCGAATTTTTCAATCAGCCTCATTCCTGATTTTTTAATATTATCAAAATCAGTTCCTCTGAACCGGGGCCATGTTTCTAACAAATCAGTTTCCGATTTTGCTAACTCCTCAAAAAATGCACCTACATTAACAATCTCATCAAGCCCGCTTTTATCTTTGTCCCTGTTATCCATGCCAGGATTACTTTCTTCTAATACTATCTTTGGCCCTGAAAGGTTCCACCATAACAGGGCAGCTACAAATACAGCACCTGTAAAAAATAACAATATATTCCTCGGAAAGATCATCCCAGTTAGGCTTTGATATCAAAAACCATCAATACATCACCATGGCGTATCAGTAATTTACCATCCGCTATATAAGGGTGAGCCCAGTGTGGACCAGTTCCTGATTCAATCTTAAATGAACTGATGATGTCAAATTTATCAGGTGTGGGATTTACCAGTGCAACGTTACCGGATCGCTCTTCATAGCAATAAAGCAACCCGTCTGCAAAAACGATTGAACCTTTGGTAATCCATTCCTCTTCATACATGACCTCGCCAGTGTACCATTCCAGACAGATCCATTTCCCCTTGGAATTATTTTCCCAGTTGGATCCGAAAACATAGTCACCTGCATACACATAGTGTCCGTGATGGGTGTCCATCAAACTATTTCTCCATCTTTCTTCAACTGACTTACCATCAGCAGCCACCTTTAACATGATGGCATATTGATCGTAACCTTTTGAAACAAAAATCTCGTCACCCTTGATGAGGGGGGAATTTGTATTGTTTGTTGCACCTCTCTGGGATTCTGAAGCATCCGGCAGGTAAGTATAACGCCATGCTATTTCTCCATTTTCAGGAAGAATACCGATCACATGATTGGCTGTTACTGCTATGACCTGGCGTACATTACCCTGACGATACAGTACAGGGGATACAAAAGCTCTAGACCCTCCTATACTTTTGGCAGTCCACTCCTCTTTTCCGGTGTATTTGTTCAAGGCTACAACGGAGGCCATTTCTCCACCGGTTGTGTATAATACCTTGTCATCTACAACGAGAGGAGATTCTGCTATGCCCCACCTGTGAAGTTCGCCTTTGTATTTTTCATGTACATTCACCGACCAGATCATTTCACCGTTTCGAGCATTGATACAAACTAATTCACCCATACCACTGACTACGTATAATCTGTCTTCATCCAGGGTAGGTGTTGATCGTGACTCCGGATATGTATTCTCCCAGGCTTTTCCATATTCAGTTTGAAAAAGGGTATTTCCTTCCAGGTCAACTGCGCTTAGATAATCGTTTTCTCCTTTTTTTCCTGATATATAAATAATCTGATCATTTAGGATAGGAGAAGAATACCCTGCTCCAACATCCTCTATCTTTAAGATCATTTCCGGGCCTTTGTCCGGCCATTTTTTTAGTAGACCTTCTGCAGGATATATTCCATTTCGTTGAGGACCCCGGAACTGGGCCTCCTGGGCCATACCGGAAAAGGTAAAAGTTAAAACAAAAATAAAAATGATATTTCCTTTCATCTGTTAAATATGACATTTAATTTGTGACAAAAAAACCAGGAAAATTTAGTCTTTTATCCCCTATGATTCACGATAATGACACCTGATTATACCAACCTGTTATCCTGCCTGTCTGGATGATAATGTAGCACGATGGGCAGTAAAAACAAATTAAAGATTAATATCATAGAAAATCGATGATATATATCATATATTAATTTGATAAAATGTCATCATTCTCGTATATCATAGGCAATTAAAACGTTCCCGTGCCTTACAAACAATTTTCCATCATTAATTACAGGATGTGCCCAATGCTGTCCACTACCAAGTGAAACTCTGGTTTTACCAACAATCTTAAACGCCGAAGTTTCTGGTTTTACAAGTGCCAATTCACCACGCTGGCTATACCAATACAACAAACCATCTGCAGCAATTACAACCCCATTTCCAATTTCTTTTGAAGAATATACCACTCTTCCAGTATCCCAGTCGATGCATTGCCATTCCCTGTTTTTATCTCCAGAACCATAAATAAAACCGTTCATGAACACAGCCCCGCCAATTCGGCTATCCATTGTTTCGCTGAACCATTTTTCTGCAATGGTGCTTCCATTGGTGCTAAGCTCCAGCATCACTCCCCCTTTTCCATATCCACTGAAGCAGAATAATTGATTATTATGAAATAACGGTGTATTGGGGTGCACAGCATATCTGTTTGTATGCCGGTAGTTCCATAATAATTTTCCATCATCGGAGTCTATCCCTACAATATTGTCTGCCATATGTGTCACCAGAAGATTTCTACCAGCCATTTCTACAAGTAAAGGAGAGCAATATGCTGATTTATCACCTATCCCTTTTACGGACCAGATTAACTCACCGTTAACACGATTTACGGCAATCATATTATGTTGTTTTCCACCCGGAGTACAGATAAGTTTGTTGCCATCGATGAGAAGTGTTTCAGTGATGCCCCATTGAATATTTCTACCCTCAAATTCCTTCAGTATATTCTTATTCCAGATTATTCTTCCTGATATCGCACTTAAACAGGTTAAATATCCCTGACCACTGAGTATATAAAGAAAATCCCCAATGATAACTGGTGTCGACCTGCTTCCGGGGTAACTGGCAGAAAATTCTTTTCCATATGGGGCTTTCCAAATCATTTTCCCATCATTGCTGAGTGAGTAAATAAAGCCGGTAGTTCCTTCCATTCCGGAAATATAAATTCTATAATTGGCGAATACCGGCGAGGAATACCCTTCTCCCAGATTATCATAATGCCAGAGGATTTCCGGTCCTCCCTCCGGCCAACGTTTTAAAAGATCAGTTTCAGGATAATATCCATTCTGATGTGGGCCACGCCACCTTGTCGGCTTTTGTGAGAAACTGAATAATGGGATTAGAACAAAAACGAATAGAATTAAAAAAGCAACTTTTTTCATGATATGTCTATTATAATGACATTTAAAAAATGAATTAAAAGTCTATATAAATTTACACAAAAATTGAATAAACCATATTATAGAATTTAATTCAGGCTGTTTTTTGAAAATTCGACAATCGATTTTAAAGAATATGCAGTATTAACAATCTAATATTTACATTGTCATCATATTATAACGAAAATGTATCAGTATCGATGCCATTCAGAAATGATAAAATAGTGGTTATTATTTACATTATGACTATGAAACTTACCTAAAACCACTGAAAATCGAAAAATTTTGACATTTAAATTAATACCAAAACAAATAAATAATTTTCTGGTTATTCCTATTAAGTCATTATTTTAATTATAAATAAATTTTTACGGAAAAAGTAAAATTCAAATTTCCTTCAGAATTTAATCATATTGTAAACAAATTTCAGGTTTTTATTTGTAATAAAATTTTGATATTGACAGACTATGAAACAGATTGTAACAACGTTTTTATTATCCATTACATTTGTATTATCGGCTTATTCAAACAATAGCATAACAGGTGCTGTTCAAGGGAAAGTAATAGATGATGAAACCGGTGAACCACTAGAATTTGTTTCAGTGGCTGTATATACAACGCATGATCAATCACTGGTAACAGGAACGATATCAGAGACAAATGGAGAATTTAATATTAAAGGGTTACCTCAAGGAAAATATTATTTAGAGGTGTCTTTTATCGGATATGATAAAAAGGTAGTAAATAACATAAGTATCGAATCAGGAAGGACACTAGTTGATTTACAGGATATTATTTTGCCCAGGTCGATTGCACAGCTTGACGAAGTAGAGGTGGTTGCAGATGAAATGGGTGTTGAATATAAAATCGACAGGAAGGTAATAAATGTCAGTCAGCAACTTACTGCGGCTTCTGGTACAGCAGTGGATATTCTTGAAAATGTACCTTCCATTACAGTGGATGTAGATGGGAATGTCGCACTACGGGGAAGTACTGGTTTTATGGTATTAATTGACGGCCGTCCTACTGTCCTTGAACCCTCCGAAGCACTTCAGCAAATACCGGCCAATACAATTGAAAACATTGAGATAATTACCAATCCATCGGCGAAGTATAATCCCGATGGTACGGCAGGAATCATCAACATTGTTACAAAAAAGAATAAATTAAAGGGACTTTCCGGTACAGCCAACCTCAATGGCGGCACTTATGGCCGATATGGTGGAGGATTATTATTGAATTATACAAAAAAGAAATGGAATGTGTTTTTTGGTGCCGATTTAAATAATGGAAGGAGGCCTGGCAGATCTTTTACCGAGCGAACCACTACAAAAGACGATACTACCTTTTTCACACGTTCGGAAGGAGACCGCTTCCGGGAACGTCATTTCTGGGTACTTCGTGGAGGAGCGGGCTATAACATTACAGATCGTGACATTTTTAATGTAGAATTTAACTATGGTTATTTTCGTTCCGAAAGTTCATCGGACCAGGATTATCTGGAATGGATCGAACCAGGTGAAATGATGAATCCTTATATAAGTCAGGAATACGGGGTAAGAGCTGGAAATTTTTATTCGTTCAGTACCAATTACCGGCACGATTTTCTGAAAAAAGGACATTTTCTGGCTGCCGATGTATCCTATCGAAACCGGGAGGGAGAAGACACATCTACCAATCAATTGCTTGATCCGGATGAAAGGATAACGAGCGGGCAGATCAATACTGAGGATGGTCCGGGAACAGTACTTCAATTAAACCTGGATTATACATTACCCATCGGAGAAAACAACAAATTCGAGGCTGGTTATCAGAGTCGTTTGGGGAACAGTGGAGATGCCACTTCCTTATCCATTTTCAATCCAGCAGACAAAGATTATGAGTTGCAGCCGGAATTCACCAATGAGACAGATTACCGCAGGGATATACACGCACTTTATGGAATCTACGCATCAGAATCAGAAAAATTTGGATACCAGGTTGGTCTTCGGGGTGAATATACTTACCGTGTCATATCTTCCATTGTAAATAACCAGGAATTCGTTATCGACCGACTGGATTATTTCCCAACGGTACATACTTCCTATAAACTCCCGGCTGAACAGCAATTGATGGCCAGTTATTCCCGTCGGATAGAGCGGCCCAGGTCCTGGTATCTTGAGCCTTTCATTACCTGGGAGGATGCCTTTAATGTCAGGCAGGGTAATCCGGATTTGAAACCGGAGTATATCGATGCCATGGAAATTGGCTATATGAAAGGATTGGGAGAACACTCCCTTACCTTTGAAGGTTACTATCGCATCACCAGTAATAAGGTGGAACGTATCCGAAGTGTATACGAAGAAAATGTGATGTTGGAGCGACCGGAAAATGTAGGGAAAGATTATGCACTGGGGGGCGAAATGGTATTGAATTTAAATCTTTTCAAATTTTGGAAAGCTGATCTGTCCGGAAATTTTTACCAGTACAAACTGGAAGGTGCCGTTGAGCAGCAGTCGTTCAACCGGGAAAGTTTTAACTGGAATACCCGGCTGAGTAATACCTTCAGGTTTGGAAAAGGAACCCGGATCCAGGTAAACTCCAGGTATAATAGTCCTACCGTTACGGCACAAGGAGAAAGAGGTGATTACTGGACAGCCGACGTGGCGGTTAGTCAGGAGTTTCTGAATAAAAATATGACGGCTATCGTGCAGGTGCGGGATGTTTTCGGAAAGGTGGTCCGGGACAGCTACGATTCTGGTCCTGATTTCTATTCATATCGTGAATATTACAACCTGGCGCCTCAGGTGGCAGTAACCCTTAATTACCGGTTTAATAATTACAAGAAAAGGAGAGGAAATGGAGATGATGAAGAAGATGAATTTTAAAAGAGAAAAGACTAAACGGATTGGCTCAGTTAAAAGTATACCCCCTTATTGGTCAAGCATATATTCCTTAAACTCTTATTTGTAGGGATTCCCACGGGACGCCCCGGGCTAAAAAATGAAATAATTATCGATAATCAATTATCAAATCATTCACATTTTTTAATAAAAATTGTGAATGATTTGGGGAACATATATCCTGATAGCTGAGTCAGTAACGATATAATTTCTTAAAATGCCTATTCAGATATTTCAAAGGTTAAAAGATCAAGTTTGAATTTTTTATTAGTTAAATTTAATTCACCTTCAAAATCGGCAATAGTAGCACTTTCTGAAAATGTAAGTAAACCAGACAGGACATCAGATCCGCTGATTATACCAAATTCCAGCGAGCCGTAAGGAAACACAAAGATTGAATCGACTACTTCATCTCCTTCATAAATATGTTCGAAGTGAGAAGCATCTTCAAATGCATCCTTTATATTCCAGCCATATCCCAACGAATTCAAAGAAAAGACGCAATTACTGTTATTAAAAAAAGTCGTTTCGATTAATGTACACCAATAAGACTCATGCGAAAGCATATTAACTGCAAAGGCACCCATTCCCACTGTATCGAAAGGACTGGAAAAATGTGTAGCATTCCATCTGAATTGTGCAACATCCTTATGTTGAAAACCATCATCAATGACTGTTTTTGTAGGATCATTGGGTGAGGCGGCAGCTGTGATAACACCGTCAACAATAAAATCATCCAGCAAAATGCCTGATAGATTAATCCTGTTATCAAATTCCTTTGTACCTCTGGCATAAGATACCCAGGAGGGAAGGACCAAACCTCCATATTCACGGTTATGATTCCGAATAGTATAATGGATGCCATCAAAGGTTTTAAAAAAGAGTTTCAGGCAATCTTCAGTACAATCCAGCAAGGCCTCATAGTTTACTTCCTGTTGTTCCGGGTCAGTGTTCTCTTCACAGGAAGCTAATAATCCAAAAAGACCACATAACAGTATCAGGATTAAAAATTGAATTAAATTTTTACGCATGGCTAAATTTTTTTAGTAAAAAATATTCAATATTCCCTGGCTGATAAGTTTCGTGCTCTAATTCAATATACAATATATTATTCTGAATATCAATTTTTTTGCTCATCAAAGGATTCCCTAAGATTTTTTCTTCGGATCCCGTATGTAATTCCGTGAATTTTGTGCCTGGTATACATCCGGGAAGCAATACAGCAGCATTTGTATCTGGAGTAGAAGCAAAATCAATTCTCATAGCTTATGGAGTGAACCTGGATGAGTGGTCGAATATACCCAGAGGATCTGATTCAGGGACAGCATCGATCATGCCCGATTCATTATTTCAGGTTAATAACTTCTCCGTCGGTTTAATTTGAGTTTGCATCAATAACTCGAACTACCAATATAATCGTAGTACGAGTTTAATCATCTTATAAAATACTGCTAACAATAAATCTAGTAATCATAGTATGTATCTGATAACCAGACTAATTCATTTTTGTTCAGGAAAACCGGTATTGGCAGGAATTAGGTAGAGAAATGATTAGTTACTCCACCCCATTCGTTTTCTTTCCCGGATTACATGTTTCACGACCTCTCTGAAAGTGGCAACCCAGTAAGTATCCCTCTGATCATTGAGGTATTTTAATAATTCATCGTGTGCCTCTCTGGATACATTAAGGTACTGACCGCCTACTCCGTGCATGGTAAATACTGCAAGACCTCCGGCCTCTTCTGCCTTTCTTGCATAATCGATCATTTCGTTTCCAGACATACCTTCATATCCTCCGCTTGAAACATGAAAGAGCTCAATCGTTTTGAAATTCTCTACCACGCCCCCTCCGCTGCCTCTGGCTGCAATGAATAATCCTGAGGCCTTCAAGGTATCAATGATTGACACACCACCGAAATCAGTTTGCCCACATGTGTAAGCATATGTCCTGTCAATTTTACCATCAATGGCATGAAGAAGTATATTCATGACTTCCAGTTCACGCAGGATACGGTCGACGGAATAGTTTTCCGCAGCATATTCTTCGGTAATAAAATCCAATTCCTCCGAGCAGGGATGAAAGGCTGTATGATTGCCTAATTCATGGCCCTGCATACTTGCCAGTCTCCATTCTTCCAGTCTTTCAATACGAATATTGTCACCTTGCAGATAAAAAGTACCTTTCAGTCCATATTTATTTAAATCTGGAATGGCAATATCCAAATGGGTATCCATAGCATCATCATAGGTTAAACACAGGGCAGCCTTTGCTCCTCCAGGCCAGTTTATTTGACCATGTTGTGCCCACGCTTTTACAGAAAAGATCATACAACCCAGCAGTAAAAAGGAAACGCTTCTAATCATGGTTATAAAATATATTTTTTAAAATTTCGGAATTATTCAATATTACGAAAGAAAATATATAATCAGTAAGTTTCTGGAAAGAAAAGGATAATTATTATTATATTGGATTTTCATTTTAAGCACTTCCTTGACAGATTTTTTATTGCAACTTTTATTAAGAAAATCCCCGGATTCAGAAATAACGATCTCCGGTTGCAATTTTTATTTGAATTAGCAAACAAAAAACATTACAAAGGATGAAAACTTTTAAAAATTCTATCTGTCTCTGTTGTTTCCTGCTCCTAATTCAATGCTCGACCCTTGAGTCTGACCAGGATGCAAATGGACTAATGATTAATGATCAGGAATATTTTGAGATGCCTGGTTTAAATGTAATGGTTTATCATGACTATTATGCGGCCGGACATCAGAGTGGCATTACCATCATACAGAATGGCGAACGTGTTGCAGCAAATGGAGACATTCGTTTATTAAACCAGCGAAGGCCATTTCCGGTGCATGGAAAAAGAGAAATAAACCTGGAACAGAATACGATCAGTCTCCATGTTGGTTACCCTGATTCTCTGAGGGAACAGCATCAGGATCCGAGAAGTACCTTCCCCGATATAAAACTGCTATGCACAGTCAGAATTAAAGCGGAAGGGCAGGCAATACGGATTATTGTGGACCTGGATGAACCTATATCCGGGGATTGGGCTGAAAGGGTTGTATTCAGACTTGAATTATTTCCTGGGCAGTATTTTGATAAAACATATTATATGGATGGCGTACCCGGGATATTTCCGCGGCAGGCTAATGGTCCGGTTTCTATGATTGATAATGAAAATATTGATATGAAACCTCTAGCTGTGGGGAAAAAGCTTGTAATATTGCCTGAATCAGAACATGAAATGATCACTTTTGAGTCTTTAGGTGAAAATCTCGAACTTGTTGATGCACGCGGGCGAGCCAATGCAGGTTGGTTTACTATCAGGTCAATGCTTAAACCGGATTTAGAAAAGAATGTTGTGGAATGGTTAATTACCCCATCAGTAAAACCCAACTATGTTTATAATCCGGTTATTCAGGTATCGCAGGTCGGTTATCGACCAAACCAGGAGAAAGTGGCGGTAATCGAACTGGATAAGCGTGAAATTGATCTTGAGAGGATGACATTGATGAGAATCGACGAACAGGGTGGTCTTGAAGAAGTGAAGAATGGTGTACCAAAAATGTGGGGTAAATTTTTAAGATACAACTATGCCCGGTTCGATTTTTCTGAGATTCAAAAACCTGGCATGTACAAACTGAAATATGTAGGATCAGTATCTGATCCATTCATGATCCATGAAAACGTATACAAGCGGCATGTCTGGCAACCGACATTGGAATATTATCTGCCTGTGCAAATGTGTCATATGAGAATAAACGAACTGGTAAAAGTGTGGCATGGATTGTGTCATATGGACGATGCTCTGATGGCCCCAACCTCGCATGTTCATTTTGACGGCTATCGACAGGGACAGTCAACACTTTCAAAATATCAACCATTTGATCCGGTACCTGGCTTGAATGTTGGTGGATGGCATGATGCAGGCGATTATGATCTTAGAGTAGAGTCACAGGCCAATACCGTCCGGATGCTTGCCTATTGCTGGGAAATTTTCGATACTGATTATGACCAGACCACTGTAAATCAGAAAAATAATATTGTGGAGATCCATCGTCCCGATGGCCAGCCGGATATTCAACAGCAGATAGAACATGGAGTGCTCACGATCATTGGTGGTTATAAGGCTCTTGGAAGATTATACAGGGGCATCATTTGTCCCACTGGACGTCAATATTCATTACTTGGTGATGGCTCAGTCATGACAGATAATCTGATTTATAATCCCTCCATGGATTCAACAGAGAGAAGCAGCACCCGGTCCGGGATAAGAGATGACCGATGGGTGTTTACAGAAGAAAATCCGAGAAGAGAATTATTTGTTTCAGCCTGCCTTGCCACCGCCTATCGAAGCCTGCAGGGATATAATGATAAGCTGGCAAATGACTGTATGGAGGCGGCAAGGAATTTGTGGGATCAACATGCTAATTCCAATCATGCCGGATTGATTGATGCAGCTGCAGAATTGTATTTATCAACCGGAGAAAGGAAGTATTATGAGTTTATCATTTCAAACAAGGAATTAGTTATACAAAACATCAGATTTACAGGTCCGGCAATGGGAAGGATTGCTGACAAAATACAGGATACTCAATTTAATGAAGATCTACGTGCAGCACTGGAGGATTATGCTACAGAGGTGAATAAGATGGTAAACGAAACGCCATATGGTGTAAGCTATAGACCTGCTGTATGGGGAGCCGGCTGGACGATACAACGTTTTGGAGTAAATCAGTACTTTTTACATCACGGATTTCCAGATATTTTTTCTGCAGATCCAATATTTAATTCAATGAATTTCGTACTGGGTGTTCATCCTGGAAATAATACGGCATCATTCGTATCCGGAGTGGGGGCCAGATCATTACTTGTTGCTTATGGTGTGAACCGTGATGAGTGGTCATATATCCCAGGTGGATCCGCTTCAGGAACAGCTTTGATCAGGCCTGATTTACCTGAATTAAAGGAATGGCCATATCTATGGCAACAGACAGAATATGTAATGGGTGGTGGTGCAACTAATTTTATGTTCCTGGTACTGGCAACAGATGCACTGCTTGAGAATATGGATTAATTATCTATCCTTCATAACTCTCAGGATTGCATTTCGCTTTGTCGTTTTCAATTGGATGAAATATAAGCCTGATGGCAATGATTCAAGATTGAGTAAAATAGTTTGCTGCCGTTTATAATGTCTCTTCATCACCACATTTCCTGCCAGGTTTAAAACCTGTACATCAAGATCAGGGTAAATGTGACCCAGTGTCATATACAGATGATTGTTGGTGGGATTCGGATATACTTTAAGTTCAGCGCCAAAGGTATTTTCCGATAATCCTACAATTGTAACTACACGGCAAAATGAAGTATCAATACAACCTTCCTGAGTGATTTCCACAGCGTATGTTCCCTCTGTGTCCACTGTAAAATTTTTATTAGTTTCTCCCTGAATGATCTGATCTGCATTGCAATCGATCCACTGGTAAGAAGCGTTTGTTGCCGAAGCGGTTAGGGTAGTCCCTGCAAGGGTAACAACTGTATCAACCTCAACAACTGTTAAATCAGTTACGATCACACTATCGCAGCCTGTTGAAGCACGCAGTGTATCGTAATAGGTTCCAGCTATTGATTGATAATCACCACCCAGAAAAAGACTATCTCCGAAACAGACAGATTCGGCCATGGGATTCTCAACCGTAGCACAATAGGAAAAAACATAAGCCGATCCGGCCTGGATCAGTGGATTTCCTCCTGAGGCATCTTCCATTTCATAATAAGAACCCCCGATCAGATAATTACCTGAAATAGCCACTGCAATCCCAAACTGATCGGTATAATCCCAATCAGATGTAAATATATTGGTCATTTCTTCCCAATTGCCCGAACTATTTCTTTTAAAAACGTAGGTTGAACCGATGGTAAAATGCGTATCATCTTCATCATCTATATCGTTCATAGGTGCACCAACTGCGGCCATATCCCCAGAGATACTGACTGAATAACCATATTCGTCATAGCTGGCTCTATCGGTTGGCACAATCTTTTTGGCCAGATTCCAGTTATTGGATCCATCTCTTTCATAGATATAAGCTGCCCCAGCTCTGAATAAACTATCACCTTCCTGGGCATCCTCGTCTTCCCAGGGTGAGCCGACAATGGCATAATCTCCAGAAATACTTACAGAATTGCCATAAAGATCATCGTCATCCCAGCTAGGAACCACCAGCTTCTGGGCCCTGTTCCAGATTCCAGTTGCATCCAGCTTAAAGATATAGGCGGCACCCGCATTTTCATACGGGGCTCCTACTATAGCAAGACTATCATGGATGCTTACAGAGTGCCCAAAAATGCCCGAAATAGTTGGGAAATCACCCTCAATCCTTTGGACTTCATTCCAATGTCCCTGATCATCCCTTTTGAACAGGTAAGCTGCTCCAAATGCATTTGAATTAGTTGCACCTACAATCGCGTAATTGTCTGAGATGGCTACTGAAAAACCAAAACTATCGCTAAAAAATCTATCGGACGCTACGATTTTCTGCACTTCCATCCATACGCCGGATTCATTTTTTTCAAAAATATAGGCGGATCCGGCACCTTCCATGGTATTCTCTCCGTTTTGATCCTCATCTTCGACGTAAGCTCCAATAATTGCGTAACTACCGGATATTCCTACCGAACAACCAAACCAGTCAAATTCATTTTTATCCGAGGCTGTAATTTTCTGAACCAGGATCCAGTTTCCAGTGGGATTCTTCTCATAAATATAGGCAGCTCCTTCGTCCAGTAAAAAATTCTGATCCGCATTTTCATTATCTTTCAGGTAAGCTCCCACGATAGCATAGTGGCCAGAAATACTGACTGCCCTTCCAAACCAGGCGGTATATTCCCTGTCAGAAGCCACTATCTTTGAGACTTCTTTCCAGGTTTGTGCATGTACATTTAATGTAAGTGTCATCAGGGCACCTACCATCATTAAAAATAGACTTGTTGATTTCATGATTTTAAGTGCTTGGGTATGTAATTTAAGTTATAAAAAATTTTCGTATTTCCTTAGTAATCAGGATAAAACTTTTGTAGAAAATAATAATTACCGAAAAATAATTTAAGTCTATACTGAATTAAAATCCTGGAATAATTTTTATAAAAGATTCGATTGATCATTACAATAGTATTCGATTCCCCGATTAATCAAACACTCAAATTAAATGTCCATATTAAAATTGATTTTCATTAGCAATCTTTATGGTACTGGCTCTACTTCCAACACTAGTCCACAAAAATCCTCCAGTTTTTCAATGGTTATCCTGTCTTTTTGAAAATTGACATTGATCCTTTGATCACTGATTATTCTGCAGGACAGGATATCATAAGGTAACCGGATCTCAATATCCCCGACTGGCAAAAGGTTTCGGATAGGTCTTTGCGGAGCCGAGGTGGTATTCACAAGTGATAACTGATATCTGCCTCCATTGCCCCTGTCTTTGTTTAGATATACATGAACACTGGCAGGGGCATTGGTGCTCAGGCTGACCTGATTTTCCAACAATGTTGTTATTGCATTTACCAGCAACTGATGATAGTCAGGATGTCCCACGGTATGGTTCAGCTTCCCAGGCTGGTTAGCAAAATAAATGACTCTTCCCGCTCCCACGGTATGATCCAGGATGATAGGATAAGCAGACTCCCAGTTTGCAGGGAAAGCGTTTTCAGGAGGCTGATTGTTGATTTTAGGCAAATATCCAGTGACGATCGTGACATCTGGTTCGATTGAACACAAAACGGTTAAACCACCATTATGAAGTAAGCTTGTTTTTTCAAATCCATCCAGTATGCTGTTCCGCGTGATTACTTTCTGGTAGCAATCTATTTCCGTATTGGCAATTTCACCTGTGAAGTGACAACCGAAAAGGTCATTCAGTAAAAAATCTTTTCTTTTATGACCATGCCCATCATACAGTGAGGTTTCGGAAGTGGCTATCAGTTTACCCCCATTATTTACCCATTGTTTAATGATATTTGCATGGCTTTCATCCATGCTGACTACATTGGGCAGGATCAATACCTTACACTGATTAAGATTATCCAGGGAAAGCTGATAATCAGAAATATATCCATATTGAATATGAGCATCCTGCAAAACCCTGATCATCCCTTTAATGGGAAAAGAAAAGGCTTCATCACCCAGAATCTGTGCGGAAAATTTTGAATAGTAAATCGCCACATCCTTTACTGGTTCCAGCTGTTGGATCAATACTTCGTTCTGTTGAAGGTATTGATAAGCATCTTTTGGTAAATAGGCATTGCGCACATCAATTGTCGCGGCTGGATAAGCTCCGTTAAAATAGCAGTTCCAGAAGCCTCCCCCGTTTCCGGCGGCTTCCCAGAGCCATTGTCTCAGATCTATTGGAGGGTCATAAATATACCGGTGTTCGGTTCCATTGCCTCCAAACAGGATCACAGGAGATTTTTCCGGGTTAAGAGATTTTAAGAACTTTACGATGGTGGCACCGTAAGAAAGCTCTTTATAATTTACATTCGCCCTGTTATCGGCTATAAAACTTACCGTTACAAGAAAATCAAAAAATCTGGCCGCACTGTATAAATCAATTCCCGTATGTTTCTGTTGGTTTACATCAAACATATTAAACACTTCTGCTGTATAGGCTTTATCTTCCCCAAAATTCTTTACTGTCTGACGCATTAGGGTCAATTGTTCATCGGCATTGACAGCTTTCCAGCGGTAATATGTTTCCCAGTTCTCTTGAGGATTCCCTTCCATCGGGATTTTTTCCCCGCTGAAATCAGCATATTTCGACTGGCAGCGGTCACAATAACACGTTTGATGGAAATTAACAGCATTGTGCCAGATGCCGTCGACCTTATATTTTTCGAATAAAAGGGAAATGAATTCCACAGCATGTTCATTACGATAATAACTGTTATAACAGGGGGCATACATTTCAGGTGTCGTGTAATTTAATATTAATGGCTGCCCATTTTCATCTTTCCCAAACCAATCCGGGTGTAGATCGAATCGCTCCTTCTCAACGCCACGGAAGTCGATGCGGGCAATAACCTTGATTTGATTTTCGTGACAGGCAGTCACAACCTCTGCCAGTAGATCCCTGTCGTCCAGGTATTTGTTAACATTATTCAAGGGTAAGGTATTCTGAAAAAAATCAACAACACCTCCGCCATTAAATACAAGAACATTGGCATGGATGGCCTCCAAATAGGCTATTATACTATCGACATTGTAGTTGATGGCGTCTGTTTGTCTAAGTACGGTTTGTTGAATCCTGAGAGGTTGTTGATACCAGAATCCCTGGAGTGATTGATTTTCTACATCAACCTGATCTGTTTTATCGGGGATACACGCAATGGTCAGGATAAATAATAGGATTAGGTAATTTTTTTTCATGGTTGTTCGTTTTTCATAAATACCAAATAGTCAATTATTCCTTCGTATATTTTTTGTGCCATTTCCTGACGGAACTGGTCAGTAGCCAGCTTTTCCTCATCTTCCGCATGGGTCATAAAGGCTTGTTCTACGAGAATGGATGGCATCTGGCTTACGCGGATCACGGTATAATTAAATGAGCCGATCACTCCGAATTCATCAATATCGAGTTCAAGAAGATGATCATATATCTTTTCAGCGAGTTTTGCCCAGAACGGGTTGTGGTAATAGGTGCTTGTTCCACCCACCCTAAGGTAACCATCGTTTGTACCTGCAGCATTGGCATGAATACTGATCAACATATCTGCATCCGAATACCTGGCCTTATCTCTTTTTGTTAACAAGTACATGGTCGTATCCACTTCACGTACCTGTAATATGTCGGCACCATATGATCCCAGTAGCGCACCAAGTTTTCGTGCCAGGTCCAGATTGATATCTTTTTCGAGTAACCCGGATAAACCCAAGGCTCCATAGCTATCTCCTCCATGACCTGCTTCAATGGCAATTTTTAATCCGGTAAGGGGCTTATTATTTTCGATCAAAACTTCAGGAGGGTATTTTATTTGGAATACCAGATTATTACCTTCATTCCTTAAGTCATATCCCCAGATTTTTGATGAAGAAAGGTTTACACTTACTTCATACGTATCAGGAGTTGGCTGGCTCCATGTGACATTGTCGATATATTTACGCCCTTGTCGATGTGTAATCCAGGTGCTGCTTGTTTTTGCCCCATACAATCTGATCCTGATCCTTCGTTGATCGGGTTCCGGATAAATGGCATACGGGATAGGTTCAGAATAGGGTATCGTCAGAACATCAGCAGTATCAGATGGAGCACAGTACAATGAAGTGATATAATAGGGCTGCCTGGTATAAGTTGGGGGCATTACTTCTACATTTTCCATATTGAGGTATCCTTCTTCTACCGTATTAAGTTGGATCCTGAAGTAATCTCCAAGCACACCACTGGTTTTCAGGATTATTCCCGGTGGATATTCTGCCCTGATAGGACCTCCCAATCGAACCTGTCCCAGGTTATAGGTTAATCTGGTATGATCCTCAATAATTCTTACATAAGGGAAATTATCAAGATCATTTATTGTTATACTGTTTTTAATTTCAATTTCATGAGTATCCTTAGATTTTATTTTCTCTGCTGACTGAAGGGCTACTTTAATAGTATATTCCCTGGAAAAATCCATTGGTTTTAATGAAATTTTAGCTTCATAAAGACTGTAATCTTCGAAATCTTTTCGTGAACAAACAATTTCTCTTTTACCGGGAGTAATTTTCACAAATCCTTTTTGTCCCCTGGAACCGATGAAGCTGATATGAATCCTGTCATCTGGAGTCAATGTCAAATCTATATTGGGTTCCAGGGATTTTTCATCAATCCAGAGTGGGAAAGGATTACGGATATTATTGGTTTTTTTATAGGTAAATTCCTCTACATAAGTAGTACTTGATGAATCTTCATTGACGATCCCTACCTGCACACGGTTGGTACCTTCAGATAAGATTAATTTATTAAAAAAGATTCCGGTTTTATAAACTTTTACCGTATCGGATTTGATCCATGCTATGGCAGGATAGGCTGTTTTACAAAGAAGAAAAAATTCTGGATTTCCGGTAGTTCTTTCTGGCATACGACGTAATTCCAGCCATGGATTCTGTCGCTTTACTTCTTGAGCTGGTGTAACTACAAAGTTATAAGGTGTTTTCCAGAATAATGTTGGTAAATGTACCGTGGACTGTGCAGTATTCAATATGATGGTATCCGGTTTTTCTGGTAAGATCATTCCTGCTCTTCCTTTTGTATCCGTTCGTTTTACAATATCGAAGCGTTTGACTTCCAATTGTTGTCCTACTTTGGTTTCAGATAATAGTTCGGAAACATCAAAACTAAATACCTGTTCCGCATAAATGCCTTTCAATGATTCAGGGAGTGGTACCTTGCCCAGATGGTGGAAATATGGCCAATCTATTAAATCCGTATCAGATTCTGATATTTGCCGGAAAAGAACATTTCCGCGCGCACCGCTTGATTGAATTAGGTTAACCAGGCTTTGAATATCTTGTTTTTCATCCGTAGAGTTTATTCCGGCGAATATTTTTGCCGGATGATCAGTTTTATTCACAAGATTTTCCCATATTTTTAGGATATCCTCCGGGTTTTCTCTTTTTACATTATTAACTATTGGTATGAAAAAATCTATTATGCCTGCATCAAGCCACCGAAATATTTCAGGATATAATTCTAAATCATGGGCATTTAAAATAGAAGAGTTTACCAGGAAAGGTTTTATTAACATTGCTTCAACTACGACATCTTCTACCAGATCGGTAAGAGGATCCCACTTAATTGTAGATTGGGATGGTATAAACTGAGTATTATAAGATGATAAAAAAGGACAAAAATCCATCAGCAGGCCATCGATGTCATATTGCATAACAAAATTGCGGATCATTTTTTTCAGGAAAGTCTTTACCTCCGGGAGCGATGGATTTAAATAAGAGCCAAATTCCCCCGTTAAAGCCCAGGAATCTCCAGGAAGAACATCAGGGCCATGTGCGTAGTACAAATGATTCGGATTTTCTGGAGGAGTAGATCCTTCCCATATGGTGAGCAGGTCAAACAATGCATATATTTTTAATCCTTTTTGACGAGCCTCGTTTATTGCCCATTCAACTGGATCAAATTCCATTTTAGAGTTGTTTAAACCTATGGAATGATTATATCTGCCTGGAGGATAAATTTGTTCTGCCTCTTTTCTGATTTCTAAAAATACTGCATTATAATTAGCCTTTTCTACCGAGTTTATGATTCGTGATATATTGAATTTCATCGAATCAATATGATCATTTTGCCAAATTCGAACAGGGATAATAATACCTCGAAATTCTTGAGGCATAGAAATCCTTTTAGAATCTGAAGGCTGCCTGACAGCACAACTGGTGATTATAAAAATCAGAAGTAATAATAATGTTTTTTGCCTTAGCACCTGACAAAACTTGAGATGTAAAAAATCATTATAATATGTATAACCTAACCTTTATCATCTATATAAAAGGTACTTTTTGCGGACCTCCATAAAATCACTGATTTCATTTTGACATGCTGCAACAACCTCCTCAACAGCCATTCCCGGATTTTCAAGTAATTTTATAGTTTCGGGGGGTGTCCAATACAACGAATCCGGGCTTAATTTGCGGTATGCATCAAAAATATACAAAGCTGTTTCAACCGAACGAAATGCCTTTGAGTCAGTCAGTAAGATTTCTACACCGGAACACAGTTTATTCCACGGTTTTCCTCTAGGATTATCACCAATATCAGCTTTTTGCGGAATAAAATAAACTGGACGGAACAAAGCCCCAGGAATTTGACGCCCGTTCAGATCAGCGGCAGCCCGGATGCCATCAATCCAAGGTGCACCCGTCATTAAAAAGGGTTTTGTTGTTCCCCTGGCTTCAGAAATATTTGTTCTTTCAAACAGGCATAAGCCAGGATAAACAACGGCAGTTTCATAAGTACCCATATTAGGTGAAGGCATGATCCAGGGTAGTCCGGTGTCTTCCCATGTTTTATTTCGTAGCCATCCTTTCATTTTAACAACCGTAAGATCAGCTCCAAAACCTTCAGTAATATTCCACATAGTGGCTAGTTCTCCGTAGGTCATGCCATGTCTTAATGGCAGGGGATGACGAAATATTCCACCCAGATTCAATAAAGGACCTTCCACTACAATTCCTCCCAATGGATTTGGCCTGTCAAGCACAATAAATGGTATTCCCTCTTTTGCACAGACCTCCATGGCGAAGGACATTGAATACTTGAATGTATACCAGGAAGAACCAACTCCCTGTATGTCAAAAATAAGAATATCAATATTTTTCAGCCATTCTTTTTTGGGTGCGTATGAATCACCGTATAGACTGTAAACCGGAATTCCAGTTTCGGGATCTAATTCTCCTTCCTGGAATATTGCTCCCTGTTTAGCACCACGAACGCCATGTTCTGCTCCAAACAAGGCCACGAGGTTAATATCGGGATGATCTGTCAATATATCAATATCACTTCTAAGATCAGTGCCTACAGCAGAAGGATTTGTTATCAATCCAAGGTTTTTTCCTTTTACAAGATCAAGGTAATCATCTAGCAGTACCTCTATGCCAGGAGTTACAGTTGGAGGTTCCCTGTAAAATGTTTTTTGCTTTTGTGCCATAGAATACTTCAAGCGTAAAAATTCAATATCCGGGACGGTAACTTCTGATAGATCGTTGATTTCAAACTGTGTTGGAATACTTTCATTTCCAGTTCTGTCCACAGCAGTAACTCTCACTTCACGAATTGGTATCAAAACCTTCATCACATCTTCAATGGGATCTTCCTTATCTTTATCCATCATGGCGGAATTGAGTAAAAATGCCGGTACAGAAGCTGATAGATTATTCCTGTTGAGAATCTTATAATCCCAGTTCTCCCCATGTTTGAAATATAAAACCCAGCGAAAAATATCCATAGGATTTTGTTGATTCAAGAATACCTTCAGGGAATCTTCCCGGAAAGAGGCAGATACCAGGGGTGCTGGCGGTGCTTTTTTATTAAGCCAGGGAGACGATGGGACAAGGGCATTCTTTTTATAAGGACCTTGTAAAATGGCATGTACTAATTCAGGTTTATATACCAAAGGACCAATACTCCAATGTACATGACCTGGATTTTCCTTAAGAATACCACGTGTAATCATAATCTGATTAAGTGTTTCATCTATGCCTTCTTTGCCCGAACCACGACCAATGTTCATACCCGGCCATAAATGCCGGCTTTTCGTGTTTTCGCTTGACCACCAGCCCAGCAAAACCGGATAACTTTGGGAAAGTTGATTAACCGGCCAGTAAAGCTGAGGAGTAAAATAATCAATCCAACCTTTATTCAGCCAGAGGCGTGCATCGGCATATAATTGGTCATATTGATCAAATCCGGAAATAGATGCTGGAAAGTTGGGTCGCCAGATGCCGAAGGGGCTTAGGCCAAATTTAACATATGGTTTTTCTTTTTTTATCTTTTTATATAACTGTTTTATGAATTGGTTGACATTTTCTCGCCGCCAGTCATTACGCGATAATTTGCCACCCTTTTGTAGGTATACTCGATATGACTTATCGTCCGGGAAATCTTCATGATCATTATAAGAGGGGTAGGGATAGAAATAATCGTCAAAATGAACACCATCAACGTCATACCGGCGAACAATATCCATCACTACAGCTGTGGAATGTTCCATTGTACCTTTTTTCCCGGGATCCAGCCACCAGTAACCATTTTTTAGCTTCACAGCCAGTTCCGGATGCCTTTTTACGATCGATGAAGCTGTTATTTCTCCCCCACTTACATGATGAGCACGGTAAGGATTTAGCCAGACATGCAGTTCCAATCCACGTTGATGTGCTTCTGCTACCCAGAATGCCAGCGGATCATAATAGGGTTCAGGTGCCTTTCCCTGTTCACCCGTTAAATAATAAGACCATGGTTCCAGGTCACTATGATAGAGTGCATCGCATTGAGGCCGTACCTGAAAAATGACAGCATTGAAATGATTGACCATCAATAAGTCAAGCAATTCCCTGGCTTCCTTTTTTTGATCCTCTGTGCTGATACCGGGTTTACTCGGCCAATTGATATTGGCTACAGTTGCCACCCATGCTGCTCGAAATTCCCGTTCAACTTTTGGCTCTGAAACAGTAACCAGATCATCTGATTGTTTTTTAATAGATATACATCCTGAAATGTAAAAGATGAAGATAGTATTAATTATGCCCAAAATAATTTTTTTATCCATATGTATGATTTTAAAATATGATTGTTATAAAATATAATAGAATATAAAAAAGTAAGAGAATTTAAATAACAAACCTGTTCTTTAAATGAATGGTAAATTAATAATTTAACCCGAAAAATTCATAAATTTTTCACCCTTATGGGTCGATGAAGCACAATTTCCTGATATTCAGCTAGATAAAAAAACATTAAAAAATTTGAGTATTACCTCGATAGCCTAAAAATGGGCTATTGAAATTGTGCTTATCGATCCCGATGCATCGGGACTTATATATCTAATTGAATATAAATGAGTTATATCCTGCACGATTTCCAGTCTTTAGATAAATCATGAATAATCGGGGTTAAATATTAATTGTCTTACTGATGGAACAATTTCTTAAAATTTAATGATATAATTTAATATCAGATGTGTAAGAAATCAATTTTGTATTCTGAATCATATTCATGTCATAATAATCATATTTTTATGTTGGATTGGTCGTAGAAATTTGAGAGATTAGAAATGTAAACTTGATTAATTTCACTATCCCATGTTTTCAAAAAGGATCAGGCCATTTTTTCAAGGGGGTATTATCAATATACTAATGATTTTCGGTGTAATAGGGATAGGTGCAATCATGTATGGTCTAAAATATGATATGGCAATTCTGGTGCTTGGGGTAATTATATTGATCATTACAGGTTCATCCTTAAGTGGTTTTTATGGTATATTGATTGATTATGAAGAAAAAAAGTATAAACAATACTTGTCTTTCCTGGGCATTAAGATAGGTACTTGGCATAGTTTGCCACAATTAGAAAAGATTATTCTTACACCTAAAAAACACTTTATACGCGATTCATCTATAAAATCAGATATGTATCATGAGATTTTTCTAATCAAGCTTATCCCAGCTGACCATGGTGAGGCAATTGTTGCATCCATGGGCCTTTACGGAGATCTGCTGATCGAAGCTGATACACTTTCAAATAATCTTGAAGTACCTATCGCTGAGAACAGGAGATAAGTCCGGAGATATAATTCAGCTTTTTCTATCCTTCAATTTAATTCAATTGTATATTTTTGTAGCCACTTCATCGATAAATTTGATAATATGGCTGAAATAGAAGAAAAAAAACTGGAAAATCAGCAAAAGATAAGAGATCTTTTCAGTGAGGTAGCAAAGATAGTTGTTGGTCAGGAATATATGGTGAACAGGTTACTCATTGGTCTTTTCACGCAGGGACATATATTACTAGAAGGAGTACCGGGATTAGCAAAAACATTGACTGTCAATACACTGGCCAGGGTATTGCATCTTGATTTTCAGCGGATCCAGTTTACGCCGGACCTCTTACCTGCGGATCTCGTTGGAACTATGATATATAATCAGCAAAAATCAGATTTTGAAGTAAAGAAGGGCCCAATTTTTTCAAATATGATTCTGGCAGATGAGGTGAACAGATCACCAGCTAAAGTACAGTCAGCTTTACTTGAATCCATGCAGGAAAAACAAGTAACGATTGGCGAGACAACCTACAAACTTGACAAGCCTTTCCTGGTGATGGCTACCCAGAATCCGATTGATCAGGAAGGGACTTATCCCTTACCGGAAGCACAGGTAGACCGTTTTATGATGAAAGTTTTTGTAGATTATCCTTCAAAAGATGAAGAATTGGTAATTATGCGACGTATGTCCAATTTAAGTTTCGATGATAAAATCAATACAATTCTTACCAAAAAGGATATTTTTCAGATTCGTGACGAGATCAATGCGGTGCGGGTATCCGAATCTCTTGAAAAATATATCGTTGAACTGGTATTTGCTTCCAGGAATCCAGCCGGTTATGGGTTGAAGGAGGAAGCAGGCTATGTACAGTTTGGAGCCTCACCAAGGGCAAGCATTTACCTGAACCTCGGTGCCAAGGCGATTGCTTATTTTGATGAAAGGGAATATGTACTTCCTGAAGATGTAAAAGAAGTAGCCATGGATGTAATGAATCACCGGATGATCCTGAATTATGAGGCGGAAGCTGACGGAATAGATACACGGTATATTATCGATAAAATCCTGAAAAAAGTTCCGATATCCAAATAATCCGTTTTAAACTTATAATCAGCAATTTAGATTGATTGTTGATCTATTTGTTTGTCGTTAATATAAAATTAACAAAATCTTAATATTAGAGCATATCGAGAATGGAAATATAATATTTTCATAATATAAACACCCATCATTAGTTAACATCGCATTTTTATTTTTACGGGCATAATAAACCTGTAAAATGAAGAACGCATTACCATTTCTTATTTTATTCCTGTTTTCGTTTCAACTAATTGCACAAAAGGGGATTATAAAAGGAACAGTAAATGATAAGAAAACCGGAGAAGAAATTATTGGAGCCAATGTAGTTATTGAGGGAACAACTACAGGTGCATCAACAGATATATTTGGGAATTATGAGTTTATGTCTGATCCCGGCACATATAATATTTTAGTTTCTTATATAGGTTATGAAACCTATAAGATTACTGATTTGAAACTGGATCCTGGAGAGGAAGTTAAACTTGCAATCCAGATGCAAACAGATAATTTACAACTCGAAGAAATTGTTGTAGAGGCCAAAGCAGATGTATCCAATGAAAATATCCTTATCATGGAAAGAAAGGAGTCTTTGGGAATAACCCAGGCCATTGGCTCCCAGGAGCTCAGCCGGGTATTGGCCGGATCAGCAGCAGAAGGATTGAAAAAGGTGGTAGGCTTAGCTGTTCAGGGCTCAAAATTTGTGGTTGTGCGGGGGTTGGGTGACCGGTATAATAACAGTACTTTAAATGGATTTCCTATTGCATCACCAAATCCTGATAAAAGAATTATACCTTATGATATATTTCCTGATGACGTGATCGGGAATCTTGGGATTACAAAGGCATTTACTCCTGATTTATATGGTGATTTTTCAGGTGCTTCCATAAACCTCAGAACCAGGGAATACCCGGAAGAACAGACTCTTTTCATTGAATTTTCAGGGCAGATTAATACGCAATCCACTTTCAAGGATTTTCAGTTTGACCAGTCATATAAGGATGATATATTTGGATTTAATCAAACCCGGGGGATTGCACAAGAGATCAGACAATCTGATTTAGAGGATAATCAAAACTTTGATTCCAGGAATTATGGACCATACAATGAAGATAACTGGTTTTTAACCAAATTTGATTCTGAGACTAAAATAGCGCCTATAAACAAAGGAGTTTCACTAACTTATGGTAACTTCATTCCTCTTTATAAACTCAATAGAAATGCCGGAATCGGTGTAATGATCAATGCCAATTACAGTGATGGTACTGAACTTCAGATTGGAAAGATTAGGATGCTTCAGAATAACCAGGGTTTATTCAGGCAGGATTTTGATGCGGACCGTTATATTAGATTTACTAATACCTCTGGTGTAGGGAATTTAACATTTAAATTCAGTGAAAATCATAAACTGGCATTCAATAGTTTTTACACACATATCACTGATAATAACGTATTGATTACCGATGGGTATTTCTGGGATTTTGATCCTGATGTCCTTTCAAAACGAACCACATTCAGGGATTACGAATTATTGACTTTTCAAATTAATGGAGAACATAGCCTCTTCAATAATCGATTTGATATTAACTGGGGATACAGTAGTAGTGATGCGGTCCATGGAGAACCTGATAGAAGGCAGGTTTCCTTGCGCTATGACCCAACACTTCCTGAAGACGAACGGATATACCTGATCAGTTCACAGGACCGGGCTGAAACCCACCGTCTTTTTATTGATATGGATGATCAGGATAATGCTGCAAAAATAAGTGGTAAGTTTGCCATTCTGCCTCCTATTGATGATAAGGCAGGATTGGACAGGCTTTCTATTACAGCAGGATTAAATTACAGAAATAAAGTTCGAAATTACAGGTTGCGACAATTCAACCACGCACTTTCACCAAGTCGACCTGTAGATCCATATAATACCGACAACTTCCTTTCTATCGATAGTTTAAATAAGGGATCTTATTATGTAAATGAAGGATCACAGATCTCAGATGAATATTTTGCCGGATTAAACATTATGGCTCCTTTTTTCGATTTCCAATGGCAAATTATTCCGGAAAAGCTGAATATAAATATTGGAGGTCGTTATGAGATGTCTGAACAGTTTATTGAATATGCCGAAAATGATGATCAGTTGGAAGGATTGGTTCCATTGACAAAAAATGAAATCAATACAAATGACTTTTTCCCCAGCTTGGTTGCCAGGTATAATTTTTCTGAAAGTTTGGTGCTGAGAGGCTCTTATAGTCGAACAGTATCCAGACCGGATTTTCGTGAAACAGCACCTGTGGAATATAGGGAAAGTTTTGGGGCTTTCAGAAACGTGGGTAATCCTCTGTTACAAAATGGTTCTAACAACAATTATGATTTAAGGTTGGATAGATATGATAATAGTGGGGGATTACTCGCGATAGGATTTTATGCCAAGAAACTGGATAATCCCATCGTTCAAAATGTTGAAGCGGGATCAAACCCAAGAAAATCATTTCAGAATGGCCAGGAGGCAACTGTATATGGCTTTGAATTGGAAGCTCGTAAAAATCTTGGATTTATGGGTGATGCCTTTAAGGGATTTACATTTAATGGCAACCTTTCTTTGCTGAAATCAGAGATAACTATTGACAGTGTTCAATCTGGATCCACAAACCAAACCAGTAATGTGAGAAAACTGGAAGGAGCTTCCCCCTACCTCATAAATGCTGATCTGACTTATACAAAGTTTCTTGAAAAAATGGATTTTTCACTTACGGTTGCTTACAATATATTCGGCAGGCGTCTGGCAGGCATAGGATTCCTAGGAATAGGTGATATTTTCGAATTACCATACAGTACATTAAACATGACCGCCAATATGAACTTTGGGACTGAGGCCAAATGGGGAGTTAAAGCCTCTGCCGGAAATATTCTGAATCCAGCTATTCGAACCGAACAGGATTTACTTGATGTTAATGGAGAACCGCGGGAACACGTAGAACTTGATAGCTATAAAAGAGGGGTATCATTTGGCTTATCTGTTTATTACCGCATTCTATAGCCACCTCGTAACATACCCGTAATACAATCGAAATATTTTAACAAATAGGTAAAAAAGTTTACACCCTCAATTAATCCTAATTGACTTGATTTGTTGTATAAAATAAATACATAGAATATTGATTATGAAAAAGATTTTAAGAGTTTTGACAACATCTGTTACAATTGTAACATTGATGAGTTTGGTTTTTCATATCCAATCCTGTAAGGATAATGAAAATCCAGCTCCAAAGGCTCAGCCTTCTTTTAATGTAAATTCAGTTGCACAAGTCAGTGTTCAGGAATCTGTTGATATTGATGTTACAGGAATTAGTACACCTGGTGGCTTTAAATCAATGGCACCTAATATTATCTCCGGTAGTGGGGATGTTGAAGTTACTGCCGAACCCTCAACCGGTGCAACCAGTGGTGAAGGAACTGTAAAATTTACAGCCGGAGCTACAGTTGGAGTTACGGTCATTGAAATTACCATATTAGATAACCAAAATCCTTCTCTTTCCACTACCAAATCTGTTACGGTAAATATTACCACAGAAACTTTAGAAGATATTACTGGTATTGTCCCGGATCCAGATGATGAGTTTACAGTTGAATTTGGATTGAAGAATACAGCATCTGTGGTTGTTTTAAAGGGAAATATCAACAGGGATATAACCATTAAAAAACTGGATGATTATGAATGGCTATTCCGGGGCAGCATTTTTGTAATTGATGCGGAAGTTACTATTGAACCTGGAGTTACAATATATTATGACGCTGAATCCGCATCTGCTTCTTTCCTGGCAATACAACGAAATGCTTCTATAATAGCAGATGGTGTTGATGCTGCAGGATTAATCACCATGACTTCCAGTAATGATGGATTAGGTAATGGGACAGATCCTGATGGTGGTGACTGGGGAGGTCTTGTAATGAATGGAAATGCTGTGATTAATGTAGGCACTGAAGCTGAAGGGGAAGGTGGAACAGGTCCGTATGGTGGTAATGATGATACTGATGGAAGTGGGACTTTAAATTTTGTCTTGTTGAAATATGCAGGCCGGATCATAGGTGTCGATAATGAATTAAATGGATTCTCTTTCAATGGATGTGGTTCAGCAACTGTTCTATCGAATCTTCAGAGTTACTTTGGAGAAGATGATGGATTTGAGTGGTTCGGGGGCACTGCAAGTATTAAAAGAGCTGTTTCCACTGGATCAAAAGATGATTCGTTTGACTGGACGCATGGTTGGAGAGGTAATGCACAGTTTCTTGTTGTAGAACAGTTATCTGACAGAGGAGATAGAGGATTTGAAGGAGATAATCTGGAGGCTGATTTCGAAGCAGATCCATACTCTTCACCCATAATCTCTAATGTAACCATGGTTGGTACAGCCGGTAATGGTGAGGGTACAATAGGAATGAGACTTCGCCATGGTACGAAGGGAGCTATTCACAATGCGCTTGTTACCGGTTTCAAATCATACGGTATTCGTGGAGATGATGATGCAGTTACACAGGCTAATGTAGATGATGGATCGCTCGTAGTAACTAATTCCATATCGTGGAAAACCAATCAAGATGATGCAACAGATGGTGAATTCGGGAAAGCAGGGGCAATCTGGGGAACTGATTCACATTATGCAAATTCCATTGATGGTTCAAATGTAGTCCTGGAGGGAGGTGTTGGAGTGGTAACACAGGGTGCCCTTGATCCATCAGGGGTTTATGGTACGTTATTCTTTGAGTCTGTTGAATTTATCGGTGCGGTTCCTGCAGAAGCCAACTGGTTAACCGGTTGGGCTCTTAAAACAGATGGTACAACATATTAATTCATAAATAATATCGATACTAAAGCCACGTTAAAGCGTGGCTTTTTTTATTTTTGCTATGTAGGATATAATTCAATGATTAAATGAAAGATGTTCTGAATTTTATTCATCTCTTTTTGATATTTTTATTTATAATACCCTCCTGTGAAACTTCACGTGATGAGGCAAAAAGATTAAATGAGGAGGCTATACAAATTAGAATCACCAGCTTTATGAAAGATCCAGACAATATGCTGGATGTCTCAGATTATACACCATTATACTATTCTGAACTAGATACCCTCACCGACTATTGGCTGGATTCTGTTACCCTGGCTAAATATCATCTTATCCATAAATACAAAGGACGTAATGTAGCCAGCCGTTGGGTAAAACGTTCAGCTTCTGTTTTTTTTAGTGAGGGCCTTGATGTTGTGGATGTCAAAACCATATTATATCATAATCCCGTAGATAAAGATACCTTGAAAACGCGATTCAAGAAAAGAAACTAAAATGACAATATAAATACTTGATTTCTAAACATTTTAATTTACAGAAATTCACATCATAATTTTTTATAAAATAATTTCGAAACAATCATATACGTAAAATAAAAGTTATTTAAATGTTAAGGGAATGTTAAAATTTATTAAATTTGGCGTAACAATAAAGTAACAATTGTTGGGTTTAAATTTGACGGGTTATGAAAAACTTAGCTCTGTTATTGATCGGATTTTTAATTATTCCATTTAGCATAAATGCACAAAATTTTAAGGAAATCTACGGAATATCCTACGATGAAGAGGGAAAGCTTTTGAATGGAAAATACATAACTTACGGAGATAATGGTGATATTGGAAAGATATTTTATTTTAAAAATGGATTGAAGCATGGTGAATATGTTGAGTTTTATGCAGATGGAACTGTAAAAGAATATGGTCATTACATCTACAATATGAAGCATGGAAAATGGATATCCTGGAGTCAGGATGGCAATAAACTTGGTGAGATCAAATATAAAGAGGGATTACGTGATGGCAAGTGGCAGATATGGAATAAAGAAGGTAATCTCAAATATGTTATGTTTTATCATGATGGTGATAAAGTAGGTACCTGGGAAATGTATGATGATTCAGGTGTTCTCGTACAAAAAGAAAATTATGGTGAAAGTTTATAAGGAATACTTTTAATTAAATAACCAGGCCGGTATAATTTACTGGCCTTTTTTATTTCATTCAATACTTATACGATCTAACATCCTGAAGATTGAATTTTTTTAAGTTTATAAAATCTAGTTCCGAATACCTTGCCAAAT